>LNFM01005990.1_pt1 | contig 20422 bp, 19 predicted proteins | sample 596031 | NCBI WGS metagenome assembly LNFM01 (sample SAMN04254537, study PRJNA301005) | activated carbon metagenome | isolation source: dual media filters at the Ann Arbor, Michigan drinking water treatment plant | place: USA: Ann Arbor | reverse complement strand
TGGCGCGGCTGGTCAACACGCTCGACCATGTGACGGAAGGCCGGATCGGCTGGAACTGCGTCACCGGCAGCAACGACGGCGCGGCGCAGAACTATGGCCATGACAGGCACCGGCCGCACGACGAGCGCTACGACGTCGCCGACGAGTTCGCCGACCTGGTGACCAGGCTGTGGGAGGCGTGGGAGCCCGACGCCGTCGTGCTCGATCGCGAGAACCACATCTTCGCCGATGGCAGCAAGGTCCATGCGGTCAACTACGAGGGCAAGTACTTCAAGTGCCGCGGCCCGATCAACGCGCCGCGCTCGCCGCAGGGCCGCGTGCCGATCTGCCAGGCCGGCGGCTCGCCGCGCGGCCAGGCCTTCGCCGCGCGCTGGGCCGACACGATCATAACCAACGCGCCGACAGTCGAGGCGATGAAGGCCTATCGCGAGGACGTGCGCCGCCGCGCCGTCGCGATCGGGCGCAATCCCGACGAGATCAAGGTGCTGTTCCTGGCCTACCCGATCGTCGACGTCTCGATGGAGGCGGCGCGCGAGCGCCGGCTGATCGAGCAGGCCGATGCGGCCAAGCATATCGACATGCAGTTCTCGAGCATGTCGCGCATCACCGGCATCGATTTCTCCAAGTTCGATCCCGACCAGCCGCTGCCGCCCGACCTCACCACCAACGGCCACCAATCCTCGCTCGCCAAGTGGATCGGCAAGACGCCGCGCTCGCTGGCCATGAGCCTGGCGACCAAGCAGGGCATCGACTACACCGGCACGATCGACCACGTCGCCGGCCTGATGCAGGAGATCATGGAGGAGGTGGGCGGCGACGGCTTCCTGCTGTTCAACGGCCTGTTCGACCGCCGCTACATCATGGAAGTGTGCGACGGCCTGGTCCCCGAGCTGCAGCGCCGCGGCCTCACCCGCAAGGCCTACGCCCACAAGCATCTCAGGGACAATCTGATGGAGTTTTGATCGTCGTCCCCAGCTTCGCCGGGGAGGTGTCCGCACCTGCCCTGAGCGAAGCCGAAGGGTCATCGCGGTCCGGAAGACCATGAGTCAGGGCGCGACCACTCCCTTGCGCAGGATGATGTTGCCGTAGAACCGGCGTTCGTCGGTCGCGACGACGGCGAACGCGGCGCGGGCGAGGTCGTAGAAGGCGTGACGCTCGATCAGGGTGAGCGCCGTCGCGGGCTGCGCGTGACGCGCCAGCAGGCGCTCCATGTCGAGATGGACCGGCTCGCATCGTGCCGGATCGCCGACCACTTCCATACCAACGGCCGGCTCGGGTTCCATCTGGTCGATCGGCAGGACGCTCAGCACGGCAGTGAGCAGGCTCGGCAGGTCCGACCCGTCGGCCCGGATCAATCGTCGCGCGACCGAGGCGGCGGGGAAGTTGGCGTCAACCAGCACGACGGTGTCGCCGTGACCCATGGCCGCGCAGCGCGTGAAGCAGATCGGGGCTGAGGAGGGGGTTCAGTCCGATCAGCATCACTGTTCTCCGATCCTGAGCTTGTAGGCGGCAATGACGTTGGTGCCGCGCGCCTTGTCGAGCGTCGACTGTCCGTGTGCGACGAGGCAGCTCTCGGCAGCCGTCTTGATGCGGGCGTAGTCGCCGGCCAGCAGGCAGACCGGCCAATCCGATCCGTAGATCAGGCGGTCCTCGCCGAAGGAGCGCCAGGCATGGTCGATCGGAGGACGCAGGCGCTCGGCATTCCAGTCGCTCCATCGGGCCTCGGTCGCGAGGCCGGAGATCTTGCACCAGACGTTGGCGCAACCGGCGAGCGCTGCCAGCCGGTCCGCCCATACCTGGTCGAAGCCGGTCGCAATCGGTGGCTTGGCGGCATGGTCGAGCACGAAGCGGCCGCCCGGGAAGTCGCGGGCGATGGCGGTTGCCGCCGGCAGTTCACGGCTGCGGACCAGCAAGTCGTAAAGTGGTGATGCGCGTCGATGACGGGCAGGCTCAAGCCTGGTCTCCCGGCAGCGGTGCCTTCGCATCGACGAGGCTCTCGCTCCTGATCTGCTGCCACACCGCGCCGGGGACCGCCTGGTGCGCGACACCGAGATTCTGCTCGATCTCGCCGGCCGTGCGTGCGCCCAGTACGATGCCGCTGACGGCGGGATGGGCGAGTGCGAACTGGATGGCGGCCGACTTGAGATCAGCGCCGTGCGCGCGGCAGATCGCGTCGAGGCGCTGCGCACGGGCGATCAGGGCTGGATCGGCCTCGCGGTAGTCGAAGGTCGCGCCGGCCTGCGGCGCTGCGAGGATGCCGCTGTTGAACACGCCACCCAGCACCACGCCGATGCCCTTGGCGAGGCAGATGTCGAACAGGCCGGCCAGCGCACCCTGGTCGAGCAGCGAGTAGCGGCCGGCCAGCAGGAAGCAGTCGAACGCGGCTTCCTGCGCGAAGCGGGCCAGCATCTCGTGCTGGTTCATGCCGGCGCCGATGGCGCGCACCGAGCCGTCGCTGCGCAGGCGATCGAGGGCGCGAAAGGCGCCGTCGATCGCCTCGTCGTGATGGTTGTCGGGATCGTGGATGTAGAGGATGTCGATGCGGTCGAGCCCGAGCCGGCTCAGGCTCTCGTCGACCGAGCGCATCACGCCGTCGTAGCTGTAGTCGAACACCGGGCGCTCTTCCGGCGTGTCCTTGTAGAGCCGGTCCTCGCGCGGCGGCCGGTCGCGCCGCCGCAGCAGACGGCCGACCTTGCTCGACAGCACGAACGAGTCTCTTGGCTTGTGGCGCAGCACGGCGCCCATGCGCCGCTCGGCGCTGCCGAAACCGTAGAGCGGCGCGGTGTCGAAATAGCGCACGCCCAAGTCCCAGGCGCGTGCGATCGTCGCCTCGGCGTCGGTCTCGGCCACCGGCGTGAACAGACCGCCGAGCGGCGCCGAGCCGAGGCCGATCCGCGTGATCTCCACGCCGCTCCGTCCGACCGGGGCGCGGGCGAGCGACTCGTTCATTTGCCGGCCTCGCTCTTCGCCTCATCCTGAGGAGGCCGCGCAGCGGCCGTCTCGAAGGATGGGCAACGGACGCTTGATCCGCGGCCCGCCGAAGGGCGAAGGCTACTTCGCCCGAACCGAGCCGGGCGCTGCGCACCCTCCTCGGGGTGAGGCGTGGTTTGCTGAGCCATCATGAAATCGGCCTCCGGATCAGATCACCTCGAGGAAATCGCGGTCGGGCAGCGGCTTCAAGGGCGCGTGCGGCAGCGCCTGGTACCAGAACGCTACCGAGGCGAGGTCGTCCTGCAGCGGCAGGTAGCGGCGCTCCTTGTCGGGCCGCCAGCCCAGCGCCTGGATGGTGACGCGCAACTGCTTGTCGAAGCGCACCGGGTCCATGATGTGCCAGCGGTACATGCCGAAGCGCTGCTGCGAGCGGTAGATGCCGTCCGGCCGGATGACCTGGCACAGGCCCGCGTAGGCGGTGCTGAACTCGCTGTAGGCATGCGGCTTGTCCGGCTCGCAGATGCCGACGTCGAAATTGTAGGCGCCGCAGAAATAGTCCTCGGTGCCGGTGCCGCAGATGGTGGGAAACCGCTCGTCGTCGTCGAGGTAGAACTTGATCTCGCCTTCGCCCCACCAGCCCGTGTTGTTGCTGCCCCATGCCATGTAAGTGCCGACGTAGTGGCCCTTGCCGACGATGCCGTCGATGATGGTGTGGTCGGTCCTGTAGGCCAGCGGGTTGGAGCGCCGGAAGCTCGCGTGGAAGTAGGCCGCGTCTTCCGGCACGTCGGTGAGCGCGTAGTCGATCTGGTAGTAGAGGCGCGTCTCGACCTCGTCGAGATTGGTCAGCGTGACGCGGCAGTGCTTGCGGAACGGCATCTCCCAATAGCAGTTGAAGGCGCGCCCGGGATTGACGCAGACCGCCAGCGAGTTGACGGCAGCATAGCGCTCCCAGCCGTTGGCGAAGAAATCGCCGACCGGGCATTCGACCGACGGGTTGGCGGCGTTGTCCCAGTAGATGCGCAGGATGAGGAAGCGCCAGCGGCCACCACGGATGGTCGCCCAGATGTGCTGCAGCGCGCCCGGCCCGTCGATGTCGGCCAGCACCGCGGTGGCGCCCGGCGCCACGTCGATCGACGGCGAGACTTTCCAGCCCTGGCCGAGCGAGCGCGCCGGCGAGGCGCCCGTGCCCTCGGTCGCCCTGCCGCCCTGACCCGGCGCGCCGGTGAAATTTTCCGGGCTGATCGAGCGCGATCTGGCATCGGACAGACGCGACAGGTTGCCGAGGTGCAGGCCGAGCCCGTTGAAACCCGTCATCGCCGTTTCCTCTCAGGATCGAACTGCTTACCGCTCTCACTGCGATGGTGTTCGCCACAGTCGTATCGGAGGGTTCCGATCGGGTCAAAACCGTCGCTCGGGATGGGATCATCGCTGGGAGCGCGCCACTCCTAGGCGCTAGCTTTGGTCGAAGACCCGACAAGCTCCTCATCCTGAGGAGGCCGCGTAGCGGCCGTCTCGAAGGATGGGCTGCACGCGAAATCGCTGAAACAGTGGTGTCGCAACACCCTCTGTGTTGCCGACCAAGGGGCGAAGGTTACTTCGCCCTAATCGAGACGCGGCCCCCCGGGCCGCTCCTCAGGGTGAGGCCCTTCGTAAGTCAGCGCCTATGAGTGGCGCGCTCCCAGCAGCGATAAGTCGCTACTCGAGCGGCCGCAGCACCGCCCTCAGCGGCGCGCCGTCGCTGCCGGCGATCTTGATGGGGAGCGCGATCAGCTCGTATTCGCCCGGCTCGACGCGATCGAGAACCAGGCCCTCGACGATGCGGATGTCGTGGCGGTCGATCTCGTGATGGGCATCGAGCGTCTTCGAATCGGCGGGATCGACCGATGCGGCGTCGACGCCGATCAGCCGGACGCCGCGGCGGGCGAGAGACGTGACGAACGCGGGATCGAGGCCCTTCAGGTCGGGATCCCACTCGGTGGGATAGCGCTCGTACTGCCGGATAAGGATGCGTTCGACCTTGTCCGGCAGTGTGGGCATCACGTCGGCTTCGCAGATGGTGCGGCCCGAGGCGCGGCGCGCATCGACGACGAGGCAGCGGCCGATGAACGGCTCGAGCGGCAGATCGGCGATACCGGCCCCGTCCTGCTTGTAGTGCAGCGGCGCATCGGCGTGCGCGCCGATCTGGCTCGAGGTTACGATGCTCGAGACATTGACTGGGCAAGACGGTCCGATCCTGGCCACGCGCTCGATGGTGAACGGCGTGTCACCCGGCCAGCCGGGCAGGCGCGGCTCGAGTACCGGCGAGATATCGATCAGCATGGCGCACTCCTGTCGATCTTGAGAGAAGGCTCCCTCGCTTCCGGCGTTTGCCTCGCAAGCGCCGTAAGCGAGGAACCTTTCATCCTGTCCTTGCACGATCCACAACGGTTCTCCGTCATCCCTGCAGCCGCGCCTCGCGCGAGACGTTCGCGCGCTCCGGCAGCAGGCCCTGCGGCCGGTAGAGCAGCATCAGCACCAGGATCAGGCCGACCAGGACGACGCGCAGCGCCGACACCTGCTGCTTGAGCCCGGCCGGCAGGACGGCGCCGAGGAAAGTCTCGGTCATGGTCCACAGCGCCCAGATCAGCACCGCGCCCAGCACGGCGCCATAGTTGTTGCCGCTGCCGCCGACGATCAGCATCACGTAGACCTGGAAGGTGAGGATGGGCAGCAGGTCCTGCGGGCTGACGAAGCCGGTGAAGCTCGCATAGAGGGCGCCGGCGAGACCCATCAGCATGGAGCCCATGACGAAGGTCTGCAGGCGAAAGGCGAAGGCGTTCTTGCCGAGCGCCGCGCTCGCCTCCTCGTCCTCGCGGATGGCGCGCAGCACGCGGCCCCATGGCGAGCGCACCATGCGCTCGAGCGCCCACACCACGGCTGCGATGATGGCGACCACCATCGCCAGGAAGTAGGCGTTGGCGGCCACGGGCGTCGCCGCCAGGCCCGCGAACGGCCGCGGCAGGCTGTGCAGGCCATCGAAGCCACGGGTGATCGGCTTCAGGTTCATCGCCAGCAGCTGGATACAGATCGCGGCGCCGAACGTGCCGATGGCGAGGAAGTCGTGCCGCAGCCGAATCGTCAGCAGGCCGACCACCAGGGCGGCGAGCCCCGAGGCGATCATGGCGCCGAGATAGCCCACCAGCGGTGGGAGGCCGAAGCCGCCGAACGCATCGGGATAGGCCGGCCCGGTCAGAAACGCCGTGGCGTAGGCGCCGACGCCGAAGAAGCCCACGACGCCGACATTCATGATGCCGGTGAAGCCCCATTGCAGGTTGAGCCCCAGGGTGGCGATGGCGTAGATGCCCGACACGGCGGAGAAAAAGACCAGGTAGGACAGGATGTCCATCAGGCCTTCTCCCCGAGGATGCCCTGCGGCCTGGCCAGCAGCACGAGGATGACGACCAGGAAGGCGACGGCCTGGCGGTACTCCGGTGCGATGTAGTGCACCGTGATCGCCTCGGCGACGCCGATCAGCAGGGCGCCCAGCACCGCGCCATAGACGCTGGTGACGCCGCCCACGATCATCGCCGCGAACATCGGCAGCAGCAGCTCGAAACCCATCGATGGATTGACCTGGACCGAGAGGCCGAGCAGGACCCCGGCGATCGCCGCCAGCCCGGCGCCGATCAGCCACGTCCAGCGGATCACGCGGTCGACGTCGATGCCGTTGACGCGTGCCAGCGACGGATTCTCCGACACTGCGCGCATCGACTTGCCGAGAGTCGTTCGCGACAGGAACAGGTGCAGGGCGACCACCATCATGGTCGTCACGATGACCGCCAAGAGGTCGTTCGGCGTGATGCGGGCGCCGCCGATGCTGAGCGCCGGCTGGATCGCGAAGGCGTAGTACTGCGGATCGTGTCCGGCGAGCAGCACGATCAGGTTGCGCAGCATCAGCGCCACGCCGAACGAGGCCATGATCAGGCTGATGCGTGAGGCGTTCCTGAGCCGCAACTGCCGATAGATCGAGCGGTCGATCAGCAGCGCCAGCAGACCATTGAGAATCGTCGCGCAGATCAGCGCGCCGATCAGCGGCCAGCCGAAGCTCAATCCGGCGATCGAGCCGGCGGTGCCGGCGAGCGCCACGATGCCGAGCGCGATGTAGGCGCCAGTGGCGATGTGATCGCCCTGCGCGAAGCTCGGGAAATTCAGGATGTTGTAGATCATGCTGAGGCCGACCACCCCCAGCACGATGAACGACGCGGCGACGACGCCGTCGGCAAGCACCTGGATCACGACGCCAGCCTCGTCGTCGCGCCGAGATAGAGCGCGCCGATCTCGGGGCTGGCGAGCAGGTCGCGGCCGCTGCCCTCGAAGCGTTCGCGCCCTTCGGCGAGCACGTAGCCGCGATCGCAGATCGCCAGCGCCGCCTTGGCGTTCTGCTCGACCAGCAGGATGCTGACGCCCACGGCGCGGATCTCCAGGAGCTTCTGGAAGACGAGCTCGACCATTCTGGGGCTGAGGCCGGCCGACGGCTCGTCGAGCATGAGGAGATGCGGCTCGGCCATCAGCGCCCGGGCGACGGCCACCATCTGGCGCTGGCCGCCCGAGAGGCGGCCGGCCGCCAGGCGGCGAAAGCGGGCGAGGTCGGGAAACAGCGCGTACATCCCGGCGATGCGCTGGCGCGTCCTGGAAGGGGGCCCGCCAAGGCCGCCCAGCTCGAGATTCTCCTCGACCGACAGCCGCGTGAACACGTTGCCGACCTGCGGGACGTAGGCGACGCCGGTGCCGACCAGCTTGTGCGTGGCGAGACCGAGGATGCTCGCGCCATGCACCAGGATGTCGCCGCTGCGTGCCGGCACCAGGCCGGCCACCGCCTTGACCAGGGTCGACTTGCCCGCGCCGTTCGGTCCCAGCACGGCGACGATCTCGCCGTCGTCGACGCGCAGCGAGGCGCCACGCAGGATCGGCACGTCGGGCACGTACCCGGCCACCAGGTCGGTGACGGCGAGATGGGGCACGTCGGATCGAGGCTTGGCAGCGCTCACGCCGTGCCTCCGAGGTAGGCATCGAGCACCCGCGGATCGTTGCGCACCGCCTCGGGTTCGCCCTGCATCAGCAGACGGCCACCAGCCATCACCACCAGCGGACGGCACAACCTCATGATGAGATCCATGTTGTGCTCGATGATCAGGAAGGTGATGCCCCGCGCGTTCAGCTCGGCGATGCGTTCCATGATCTGGCCAAGCAAGGTCGGGTTCACGCCGGCGCCGGGCTCGTCGAGCAGGATCAGGGTCGGGTCGGACATCAGCGCGCGCGCCAGCTCGAGGAGCTTGAGCTGCCCGCCGGAGAGATTGCGCGCCGGCTCGTCGGCGAGATGGACGAGATTGAGGAAGGCGAGGATCTCGCGCGCCTTGTCGCGGTTGGCGCGCTCCTCGGCGCGCACCCGGCCGGGCCGCAGCAGGGTGTTCCAGAACGATTCGCCGGATTGCCCGAGCGGCGCCAGCATGGCGTTCTCGAGCACCGACAGGACGCCGAACGGCCTCGGGATCTGGAAGGTGCGGGCGATGCCGTGCCGGTAGATCAGGTGCGGTGGCAGCCCGTCGATGCGCCGCTCGCCGAAATCGATCCGCCCGCCACTTGGCTTGAGAGCGCCGGCGACGATGTTGAACAGCGTGCTCTTGCCCGCGCCGTTCGGGCCGATCAGGCCGGTGATGGTGCCGCGCGCCAGCGTGAAGCTCACGTCGTCGACGGCCTTCACCCCGCCGAAATGCTTGGAGGCACCGTGCAGGGTCAGCATCAGGCCCTCGCGACGCTCATGATTGGGCGCGTGCCATGAGCAGGAAAACCTCACCCTGAGGAGGGCGCAAAGCGCCCGTCTCGATTCGGGCGAAGTAACCTTCGCCCTTTGGTGGGAACGAGCACCATGCCCGTTGCCCATCCTTCGAGACGCACGCCTGCGGCGTGCTCCTCAGGATGAGGTCGATTTTGATTTCAGCCATCGAGAAGACGCGCCACTGGAGTGGCGCGCCCCCAGCATGTCCCGATCCGTCACGTCCCCGTCTTCGACTTGATGTCGGCGACGTCCTGCGCCGACACGTTCTTCTTCTGCACGAAGATCTTGTTCTCGAGCTGCCAGCCGACGAACGGCGTCGAGACGTCGCCATACTGGTCGTAGGTCATCGGGCCGGTGGCACCCACGTAGCGGATCGTCTTGCCGTCGCCGAGCAGCTGGACGGCCTTCCTGTAGTCGTCGACGGTGGCCATGATCGGCGTGCCGGCGGGGTCGGTGACCTTGCCGATCGCTGCTGCGATCGCCTTGCCGTCCTTGTAGTCCTTGGCGGCCATCATGGCCAAGCCGATCAGGGCGGCGGCGTCGTAGCCCGAGTCGCGCCCCGGGCCCGGACCCTTGCCGGGGTCGAGGTTGTAGCGCTTCTCGTAGTTCTCGTAGAACACGCTGCGGCTGTTGGGCTGCGGCGCGCCCGGCGTCACGAACCACGCGTCCTTGAGATACTGGTCGCCGATCTGCTCGACCACCTTGGCGTCGTTCATGCCGAGCGGGAAGATGAACTTCTGCGTGCCGCCGAGCGAGATCCAGTCGCGCAGGATCTTGCTGCCGTCGATCGGCGTGGCAGCGATGTAGACCGCCTCGGGCTTGGCCTCGAGCGCCTTGTTCACCTCGGCGCGATAACTCGGCTGCTCGGCGTTGTAGGTCACCGTGCCGGTGATCTCGCCGCCCATCGCCTTGAAGGTAACGGCGAACTGCTTGCCGAGGTTGTTGCCCCAGTCGTTGTTCAGGTTGAAGACAGCGATCTTGCGATAGCCCGCGTCCCACGCGATCTTGGCCGCGGCGACGGCCTGCAGGGCATCGGACGGCAGCACGCGGTAGAACAGACCCTTCAGCTTGCCCTGGCGCGCCATCTCGGTGAAGGTCGGCGAGGACGAGGCCGAGACGATCACCAGCACGCCTTTGTCGACCGTGACCGACGTCAGCAAGGGACCGGTGACGCCCGACGTGATCGGCCCGACGATGGCGCCGACCGCATCGAGATCGACCAGGCGACGCGCCGCATCGACGCCGACCGACGGCTGGGTCTGGTCGTCGCGCACGATGTACTCGAGCTTGCTGCAGTCGCCGACCTTCCAGCCCGCGGCATTGAGCTGCTCGACGGCGAGCGCGGCGGCATTGCTGATCGGCGGCCCGAAGGTCGCGTAGGAGCCGGTCATCGACAGGACCGCGCCGATCTTGGCGGGGCAGGCCGCGGCCGGCCCCGCGAACAGCACGCCGGCGACGCCGGCCAGCAGCAACGTCTTGAAAATAGTCATGATCGAAGTCTCCCTTTCTTGCCTCTCCACGTTGGCCATCGCTTTGGCCTGTCTATGGATTCGATGACGCTCATGGGCCTATGACGCAGGGCATTCGCACATGGCAATAAACACCGTCATCCCGACCGGAGCCGAGCGGAGCTCGGCGCAGTGGAGGGACCTCTCTTATTGCTGCATCGGCAAGAAAGGTCCCTCGACTGCGCCGCCCTTCGGACGGCTCCGCTCGGGATGACGGAGAGAGTGGCAAACGCATTTGTCGTGTCGCCATGAGTCTGGTCACCTCGCAGTTTCGGTGCCGGCATCCTGCCACGGCTTGTCTTCCAGCGAGTTCTGGTTGGGCCGCATGATCCGGCCATGCCGGCCGGTGCGGTCGTTCTCGAGCTCGTAGCAGTCGCCCAGAGGACCGCTGCGGCGCGCGCAGATCGCGGCCAGCCGCGCGCGGTCGGCGTCGGTGAGGGCGATGTCGAAGACCTTCTGGTTGCGCGCGAGATGTCGCGTCGAGGTGGCGCCGACGATGCAGCCGGCGATGTCCGGGCGATCGAGCGTCCAGCGCAGTGCCACCTCGCCGGGGCCGACGCCGAAGCGGTCGCCGATCGCCTCGAGGGCCGTCAGCAGCTCCTGGAACAGCGCCCAACTGCCGAAATCCTCGATGATCAGCTTGTACTTGCGCAGGCTGCGATTGGCGAAGGGCTCGCCGGCTTCCGGCTTGCCGAGCCACTCCTCCGAGATGAATCCGCCCAGCAGATGGCCGTAGGTGACGACGGCGATGTCGTGAGCGCGGCAGAACTTCAGCTGGCCGCGCTCCGGCCGGTCGTCGACCAGGGAGTATTGCAGCTGGTTGACGGCGATCGGCACGCCGGCCGCGATCATCTCGCCGAGCTGCGGCGTGGTGAAGTTGGTGACGCCGATGTGGCGGATCTTGCCTTCGCGCTGGAGGTCCTTCAGCACCAGCGCGGTCGCCACGGCGCCGGGGACCTTGGCGTTCCACCAGAAGAACTGGACCAGGTCGAGCGTGTCGACGCCGAGGCGCATCAGCGAGCGGTCGATGATCCTGACCGTGTCGGCCGGGCTCAAGGTGGCCAGCGCATCCCAGTCCGGCACGTACTTGGTGTGGATCTGCAGGCGCCGGCCGAGCTCGGGATAGGCGCGGCGGAAATCGCCGATCAGCTGCTCGACGCCGAGATAATGATCGGCGCAATCGAACGTCGTGATGCCCGCCTCGACGAAGGCCGCCATGTCCTCGATCGCCTGCGCAGCGGCGACGCCGGCGCCATGCCCGCTGGACAGATGCCAGCCGCCCTTGAGCAGGCGGGAGATGGAATAGCCGGGCAGGATCTCGCGGCGCTCGATCGTCATGACTTGCCCTTCGCGGCGGAGTGGTCGAGCGGCACGGCCGTCGTGTCGGCGTGGCTGAACTTGCGCCGGCCGATGCGCGTGATGCGGAAGCGGCTGGGGCAGTTCGGATCGGGACAGGCAACGTCGGTGTCGGTGGTCATCCAGTCGTTGGGATGGGTGTCGCGCTGCTTGGCCGCGAGCATGGGCAGGATCGCCGCCAGGGCGTAGATCGAGAACCCCTGGCCGGGCGGCAGGTGCAGCACCTCGCCGTGCAGCTCGAAATAGTCGCCGACCGTCGAGTTGCACCACAGCCTGGCGCCGGGTGGCGCCACCACCTCGACGCGGAGATCGTAGAGCTCGAAGGAATCGTCGCGGCTCATGGCATCACGCTCTTCAGCTCGACGTTGCGCTTCTCCATGGTCTTCACCACGTCGAACGCGATCGTGAAGAATCGGTCGATGTCGCGCTCGATCGCGCTGCGCGCTTCCGCCGGCCGGCGGTGGCGCAAGGCGTCGATCACCTCGACATGGTGCAGCGAGCGGCCACCGGCGACCTCGCCGTGCTCGACGCTGGGACGGATATAGGGGCCGACCTGCAGCCACAGGCTGTCGATGATCGGCGGCAGCACGCGCGAGCCGGAGAGGGTATAGAGCCGGGCGTGGAAGGCGCGGTTCTGCGCCACCAGCCCATCGACGTGATTGACCGCATCGGCCTCGATCTCGCGCTCGACCAGCCGCTCGAGCTCGTCGACTTCCGTCGCGGTTGCCCGTTCGGCGGCCAGCTCGGCGGCCAGGCCTTCGACGGCAATGCGTGCCCGGCGAACGTCCTCGAGGCCGGCGCGATCCATGATCGGCACGGCGGCGCTCCGGTTGGGGCGGCCGACCAGCGCCTTCTCGGCAACCAGCTGGCGGATGGCGTCGCGCACCGGCTGGGCGCTGGTCTCGAAGGCCTCGGCCAGCTCGCCGATGGTCAAGGTCTGCCCGGGCCGGAAGTGGCCGCTCATCAACAGATCGCGCAGCTGCTCGTAGACGCGTTCGTGGATGGTGGCGCGGTCGACGGGCGTCACCCCCAGTGGTTCGGCGGAAAACACGGCCATTGCTCTTTCGTCCGTCCTTTGACCAACTTGCTATCTTCAATATTTGATCATATATCGATGCAGGGCTGGTGCGGCAAACGGTTTTTGGCGGGAGTCGTCGGATGTCGAAGGAACTGAGCGAGAACCAGCTGAGCTACATCGGCCATCTGCAGCTCGACCGGCTGCTGTCGTGCCTGCAGCCGCTCAGCACGCACCCCGAAGAGCACATCTTCATCACCACGCACCATTCGCTCGAAATCTGGTTCAAGCAGCTCCTGTTCGATCTGAAGCGCATCATTGCCCATTGCGACGCCGATGAGCTGGGACAGGTCAACTGGCTCTTGAAGCGGGTCGCCGAGATCCTCCGGCTGGCCGAGGCGCACTGGACGGTTCTCGAGACCATGTCGGCTGCCGACTTTCTCGAGTTCCGCGGCAGGCTCACCGGGGCGTCGGGGCTGCAGTCGCGGCAGTTTCGCGAGCTCGAGGTGCTGTGCGGCCTGCACGAGATTGCCGGCGAGGAGTATGGGCGGCGGGTCGAGGATGCGTGGCCGGGCATGATCGCCGGCACGCCGCGAACCCTGCGCGCCGCCTTCTTCGGCGTCATTGCCCGATCGGGTCATCGCCCGGAGGACATCTATCGCAACCGCTGGAGGCAATTCGACCTGTTCACGCTGCTCGAGGGCGTGTTCGAGCTCGACCGTCGCGTCGCCGCCTGGCGGCAGAGCCACATCCTGATGGTGCGCCGGCAGATCGGCATGCGCACCCGCGGCACCGGCGGCATGGTCGGCCAGGACTACCTCGCGGCCACCACGCGCCAACTTTTCTTCCCCGAGCTGTGGGAACTGCGCCACGACATGTCGGCCGATGCCGGCGGCGAGGTCGTGGCTGCGGGGGAGCCAAAGAAATGAGCGGGGTCGCGGCGAGGCCGGCGGATGCGGACCTGTTCGCGACGGCGCGCGCCGAGGCAGCAGGGCGCGATGCCGCCGATCCGCTGGCCCGCTTTCGCGACGCCTTCGTGCTGCAGGCGGGCACCATCAATCTCGACGGCAACTCGCTGGGCTCGATGCCGCGCGCCGTCGTCGCGCGGATGGAGCGCGTTCTCGGCAGCGAGTGGTCCAAAGGGCTGATCCGCAGCTGGGGCGGAGCGGGCTGGTTCGCCCTTCCGGAGACCGTGGGCGATCGCATCGCGCCGCTGATCGGGGCAGGCGCTGGGGAGGTCGTGGTCGGCGACAGCACCTCGGTCAACCTGTTCAAGTGCATCGCCGCGGCGCTGGCGCTCAGGCCGGAGCGCCGCGTGCTGCTGCTCCAGGAGGACAATTTCCCGACCGACAACTACATCGCCCAGGGCATCGCCGACATGGTACCGGGCGTGTCCTTGCGGGCGGTGAAGTCGACGGATGCGTTTGCCGGCGCGATCGACGACTCCGTGGCAGCGATCGTCCTGAGCCACGTCCACTATCGCACGGCCCTGGTCGAGGACATGGCGGCGATCAATCGCGCCGCCCGCGCCGCCGGTGCGCTCAGCGTGTGGGATCTCTCGCACACGACCGGCGCGGTACCGGTCGACGTCGCGGGCGCGGGGTGCGACTTCGCCATCGGCTGCACCTACAAGTATCTCAACGGCGGTCCGGGCGCGCCGGCCTATTGCTGGGTGTCGCCAGAGCTGATCGAGCGGACCCGGCAGCCGCTGTCGGGTTGGATGGGGCACAAGACACCGTTCGATTTCAGCTTCGATTACGAGCCGGCGACGGCGATCCGGCGTTTCGTCTGCGGCACGCCGCAGATCCTGAGCCTGGCCGCCCTCGACGCGGCCCTCGAGCTGTGGGCCGAGGTCGACCTCCCGCAGCTCCATCAGAAGTCTCGCGACTCGACGGAGTTCTTCATCGACCTGGTCGAGCGTTCGTGCGCAGCGTTCGGCGTCACGGTCCAGTCGCCGCGCGACGGGAGCCGCCGCGGCAGCCACGTCGCCTTCGGCTACGAGAACGGGCTGCAGGTCATGCGGGCGCTGGCAGCGCAGGGCATCATCGGCGACTTCCGGACGCCCGACACGATGCGCTTCGGCGTGGCGCCGCTCTACATCGGTTACGGCGACATCGTGCGTGCCGTCGCGGCGCTGCACGACATCCTGCTGACGCGAAGCTGGGATCGCGCCGAGTTCAGGGGCACGACCGTCGTGACCTGACGCGGCCCGGCGCGTTAGGATCGGCACGCAGGAGGCAACCATGGCACCGACAGCACCGAAGCGGCGGGACGAGTATCGCGAGGACGTCGCGGGACGGGCCAATGTCGCCGACACGCCCGAGCTGCTCACCTACTACGACGACCTCGAACGCTACGAGGCCGGCGCGCTGTGGACCGTCGCCAACAAGATCGAGCCGTGGCAACCCAGGTCGGGCTCGGTCCCGGTGCTGTGGCGCTACGCCGACCTGCGCGAGCCCGTGATGCGCTCGCTCGACCTGGTGACGGCCGAGAAGGCGGGCCGGCGGGTCATCTATCTCAACAATCCGGGCCGGCGCGACGTCTCGGCCGCCGTGGGCTGGCTGTACTCCGGCTTGCAGGTCATGAACCCCGGCGAGGTCGCTTCCTCGCATGCCCATTCGGCGTCGGCGCTGCGCTTCATCATGGAGGGCGAGGGCGCCTACACCGTCGTCGACGGCCACAAGATGACGCTGGGCGCCAACGATTTCGTCCTGACGCCCAACGGCACCTGGCATGAGCATGGCGTCGAGGCCACCGGCACTGCCTGCATCTGGCAGGACGGCCTCGATATCCCGTTGGTCAATGCTCTCGAAGCGAACTTTTACGTCGTTCATCCCGACCTGCAGCAGGCCGTCGGTCATCCGGTCGACGACGTGCGCAGCGCCTACGGCAACCCGGGGCTCGTGCCGTCCACAGGGACGTGGTCGAAGCCCTACTCGCCGCTGCTCAAGTACGAATGGGCGCCGACCTACGAGGCGCTGAACCGCTACGCCAAGGTGACCGACGGATCGCCCTTCGACGGCGTGATGATGAACTACATCAACCCGGTGTCGGGCGGGCCGGTGATGCAGACCATCGGCGCGGCGATGCAGATGCTGCGCCCCGGCGAGAGGACCAAGGCCCACCGCCACACCGGCAGCTTCATCTACCAGTGCTGCAAGGGAAGCGGCTACTCGATCATCGACGGCAGGCGCTTCGACTGGCGGGAGCGCGACATCTTCTGCGTGCCGTCCTGGACTTGGCACGAGCATGTCAACCTGTCCGACCGCGACGACGCCTGCCTGTTCACCTTCAACGATCTGCCGGTGATGCAGGCCCTCGGCCTCTATCGCGAGGAGGCGTTCGGCGACAATGGCGGCTACCAGCACGCGGCGGGGTGAGCTGATCGTTCATGCTCTTCCGGACCGCGAGCGTCCCGCTCGCTCATGCTTTCTTGCCGGGAGCGCGCCACTCCAGTGGCGCTCTTGTTGCTTTCGATAGAGGTCGCGCGCCGCGAGGGGAGCACAAGCCCTCATTCGTTGATCACACATCGCATGAGCGCAATCGGAGTGGCGCGCTCCCGGCAATGAGCGAGCGGGACGCTCGCGGTCCGGAAGACATGAATGCACTCAGCTCTTCGCCGCCCGCAGCTCCTCCGAACGGTCGGTCGCCGGCGCGGGCGTGCGCGACAGGGCAGCGATCTCGGCGCGCAGTGCCGGGGTCATGTCGATCTTCACGGCCGCCAGCGAATCCTTCAGCTGATCGACATTGCGCGCGCCAATGATCGGCGCGGTGATCGCCGGATGGGCGGCGACCCAGGCGATCGCCGTGCTGACCGGATGAAGGCCGCTCTGTTTGCAGAAGCCGACATAGGCCTCGGCGACCTCGGACATCCAGGAATCGCCGTAGCGCGCCTCGTACATCTTGTTGGTCTTCAGCCGGCCCGACGCCTGGCCGAGATACTTGCCCGACAGCAGGCCGGCGCCGGCGGGGCTGTAGGGGATGACGCCGATGCCGTTGGCCTCGGCCATCGGCAGGATCTCGACCTCGGCCTGGCGCTTCACCAGATTGTACATCGGCTGGATGACCTGCAGGCGCGACCAGTCGTGGCGCTCCTGGATGTCGACGGCGCGCTGCGTCTGCCATGCCGACCAGTTGCTGACCGCCGGGTAGAGCACCTTGCCCGAGCGCACCAGATCCTCGAGCGCACGCATCGCCTCGTCGATCGGCGTCACCGGATCGAAACGGTGCAGGAACAGTACCTCGATCCGGTCGGTCTGCAGGCGACGCAGCGAATCTTCGACCGCCCGCACGACGTGGCGGCGGTTGGCGCCGCGTGCGTTGACGTCCGGTCCGGTCGGGTTGAAGCACTTCGTCGCGATGACGAGATCGTCGCGATGGCCCTTGGCCAGCCGGCCGAGGATCTCCTCCGACCGGCCCTTGTTGTACTCGTTGGCGGTATCGAAGAAGTTGATGCCGGCGTCGCGTACGGCCGCGTAGAGCGAGGCGGAGGTCGCCTCGTCGGCATCGCCGCCGAACGACATGGTGCCGAAGCACAGCTGGGAGACCCGGACTCCGGTCCGGCCGAGAAGCCGATATTCCATTGAATCGCTGCCTTGGATGAATTGTCGTGGCGCCAGGCAGACTACCGGCTCGGCAGCGTCGTGTCCGCTCGATAGCGGCGACGTCATCGGCAGGCCATACGTGCTTGAAGAATCCGCGTCGGATCGTGTAGCGGCGCCGGCGGCATGGCACTCGCAGTGCACGGTGCGCGGCGACGCCGATTCGTTGCCCATGGTCCTGGCGACGCTGCGCCGCCGCGCCGGATGAGCGTTTCACTCGGACAACGTCCCGGATATCCTCGGCAACCGCTTCCGCAGTCGCTCGGGTCACATGGCGAAGAACAAGCAATTCATACCAGCGGCGTTGCAACCCTGGATCGAGGCGCGCCGGCGCTTCCGCCTGACGCATGCCCAGGTCCAGATGGCGCGCGAGCTTGGCCTCAATCCCGGGAAGCTCGGCAAGATCGCCAATCACCGGCAGGAGCCCTGGAAGGCGCCGCTGCCGGTGTTCATCGAACGCCTGTACCGTCAGTGTTTCGGCCGGCCGGGACCCGATCCGGTCAGAAGCATCGAGGAGATCGCGGCGGCGCAGCAGGCCCGGAAGCAAGCGCGGAGCGACGACCGGGGCGCACGCAGGGCTGCCGCCGCGGACGGTTTGCCGGCGCCGGCACCGGCTACAGGAGCCCCGGCCGTCACCGGCGAGGGAAGTCCGGACGGCGGGGCGGCCACACAACCGTCTGGGCACTGAGGGAGCGTTTGCTGCCGGCCGAGTGCTCGGGCCATCGCCATTCGAAACCCGAGCCCTGATAAGTCTACGTCCCTTTTCGCTATCCGGCTTTGACTCGGGTCCGTGGGCATGTCAGCTTTGCATTAGGCGCAGGTCGCAAGGGCATTTCCGCGTACCCTTTCCTGGCGAGTGCGCCCGCAAAGCGAGGTCCGTCGATCGGGCACTCAGTTGCTTTGTGGCGCGGAGTCGCGTTGGCGCTGCGACGGAACCGAACCTGGACCGGGCGGGCCTCCCACAATAGGGAGGATAAAATCATGCTGGGTTCTGTTCGTAGTTGGCTATGCCTGTCGGCGGCCGTGATGCTCGCCGCAGCGGTCGTGCTTCCGGCACAGGCGCAGGAGCGCGTGCGCTGGAAGATGCAGAGTGCGTTCGGCAGCCAGCTGCCGCATCTCGGCCCTTCGGGGGTGCGCTTCACCGAGGACATCAAGCGCATGTCCGGCGGCCGGTTCGACATCAAGTTCAGCGAGCCCGGCGCGCTGGTGCCGCCACTCGAATGCTTCGACGCTGTCAGCAAGGGATCGATCGAGTCGTGCTGGACCACGCCGGGCTATCACACCGGCAAGTATCCGGCGCTCGCCTTCTTCACCACCGTGCCGTTCGGCCCCAGCATCGGCGAGTTCCTCGCCTGGAAGTGGTTCGGCGGCGGCAACAAGCTGCGCGACGAGATCTATGCCCAGCACGGGCTGAAGGCCGTCGACTGCTTCTGCATCGGACCGGAGACCTCCGGCTGGTTCCGCCGCGAGATCAAGGATGTGAGCGACATGAAAGGCATCAAGATGCGCTTCTTCGGTCTCGGCGCGCGGGTCATGCAGAAGATGGGCGTGTCGACCCAGCTGCTGGCCGCGGCCGACATCTTCCCGTCGCTCGAGCGCGGCGTGATCGATGCCACCGAGTTCTCGATGCCCATGATGGACATGCAGATGGGCTTCCACCAGATCGCCAAGTTCAACTACTTCCCCGGCTGGCATCAGCAAAGCTCGTGCAGCGAGTTCCTGATGAACGCCAAGGCGTACGACGCGCTGCCCGATCCCTTCAAGGCGATGATCGAGACGGCGGCGAGGGCGCAGGTGATCTACACCTACGCCGAGACCGAGGCCATGCAGTTCGGGATCATGGCCGAGATGGAGAGCAAGTACGGCGTGAAGATCAAGCGCTGGAGCGACAAGGACCTGGCGGCCTACGAGAAGGCCTGGCTCGAGGTGATCGCCGAGGATTCCGCCAAGGATCCGCTGTTCAAGAAAGTGGCCGACCATTACCTCGACTTCCGCAAGAAGTATGCGGTGTGGGGCGATTCCCAGTTCATGAAGCCGAGTTACCTGACCGAGAAGTGAGACCAGCGGCGGGGTGACGATGTCCGGGCTTCGCCGCGTCGGCGGAGCCCGGATGCGTGCTTCGGGATCGAGAACGGGGAGTTTGCAGCATGGCGGTTTCTGAACAGACCCGCGGCAACGGCCGCGGCATTGTCGGCTTGTTGATCCCGGCGCTGGTGGTGGTGGCCGTTGCGGCGGCGATCGCCATCATCGCCTCGCTGCCGCTGGAGACGCGGCAGGACCTTTTGTACACGGCGCAAGATTACCTGCCGCTCGTGATGTTCATCACGCTGGCCATCTTGCTGTTCTCCGGCTACCCGGTCGCGTTCATCCTTGGCGGCGTGGCGTTGACCTTCGGCCTGCTGGGGTACTTTCTCGGCACCTTCAAGCTGATCGAGTACTTCAATTTCGTGCCGCGCATATGGGGCCAGGCGGCCGAGAACCTCGTGCTGGTCTCCATCCCGACCTTCATCTTCATGGGCGTCGTCATGGAGCGCAGCGGCATCGCCAACGATCTGCTGTACTGCGTCCAGGTCCTGTTGAAGCGGGTGCCCGGTGCGCTGGCGCTCGGCGTCACCATCATGGGCACCATCCTGGCGGCGATGACCGGCATCATCGGCGCGTCGGTGACGATGATGACGGCACTGGCGCTGCCGACCATGATTCGCCAAGGCTACAGCCATGCGCTCGCCTGCGGCACCATCGCCGCTGCGGGGACGCTCGGCATATTGATACCGCCCAGCATCATGCTGATCGTCATGGCCGACCTGCTGGGCGTGTCGGTCGGCAACCTGTTCATGGCGGCGCTTGCACCGGGGCTCACCCTGTCGGCCCTGTACCTGCTCTTCATCGTGGTCCTCGCCACCCTAAAGCCGTCGATCGCGCCGCCGCTGCCGCCCGATCTCCTGAAGGTGCCGAAGGGCGAGATGATACCGCTGCTGCTCCGTGCCTTCCTGCCGCCGGTGTTCCTGATCGGCCTGATCAAGTGCTCGATCCTGTTCGGCTTCGCGGCGCCCAGCGAAGCGGGCGCGGTCGGCGCCTTCGGCGCCATGCTGCTCGCCCTGATCGCCGGCCGGCTCAACACCAAGATGATGAGCGAGACCTGCCAGACCGCGGCGCGCACCATCGCCATGGTGTTCTTCATCATCATCAGCGCGAC
>LNFM01007693.1_pt1 | contig 20424 bp, 21 predicted proteins | sample 596031 | NCBI WGS metagenome assembly LNFM01 (sample SAMN04254537, study PRJNA301005) | activated carbon metagenome | isolation source: dual media filters at the Ann Arbor, Michigan drinking water treatment plant | place: USA: Ann Arbor | reverse complement strand
GCCGGCTTTACGGCGCTGGCCTCGGGTGAGGGGCGGCCTGCCGAATGGACCGTGCAGACCTATGCGGATGCGCCGTCGCCTTCTCAGATTGTGGCGGTGTCATCGCTCTGTGAGGCGGAGCCATGCGACCAGCTGCTCTTAGCCACCGGGTTCAAGTACGAGTACCCGGATTTGGCGGTGAGTTTTCGGATACAAGCAGGAGCCCCCGGGATCGGCGGCGTTGTGTTGGGCGCACAAGACGCCTCCAACTATTATGCGGCGGTGGTCGATCTGGCCGGTGCTACGGCGCGTGTGATCCGCGTAGTCGGCGGGAGAGAGGTCGTCCTCGCTCACAGTCCGGTCCTGCTCAAACAGACCGAGTGGCATTCGATTCGAGTGCAACGGAATACGATTATCAGCAAGGACTTCATCGAGACCTTCGTGGATGGGGTGCTCGTCCTGTCCGTTGAAGATCAAGCGCTTGGACTGGGGCAAGTCGGATTGATGGCCCGCGGGAAATCTGCCTTGTTATTCGATACCTTCCATGCCGTTCCTCTCTTTTCCCACCGGCCCCTTTCATCTCCGCCGGCCTATTAATTAACAGGTACGCGAGACAAGCGCGAGACTCGCGTGACGCGCCAAGCCGGTTTCCGCCACTCTTGCCAGTCCTGGCACTCTCGCCTGCCTCGCGGAGCCGAACATCGGCGATTGTACGGCGAGCGTGACGAATAATGCGTGGGTATGGCTTGCATTTGTTCTTTTTCCTGGGGTAGCATAGGTCCGCTTGATTGCGAAAGGCCTGGCAAACTAGCATGAGAGTGACAAGGCCTGAACGGATGTTGTTTTGGTCCGGCCCGGGAATCCGATCGGAAGCCAGTGCGAAACGCCGCTGTGTTGATCACATCTTCGGCCCATTCCTTCCTCGTTTCTTTCTCGCGTCCAGGACAACACCATTCTGCATTTGCACAAGGAGGAGCGTAATGGGAGCGAAGATTTATGTCGGTGGATTGCCATACTCAACCACAGAGCAACAACTGAGCGATCTGTTTGCCGCGCATGGGGCGGTTGCGTCGGCGCGGATTATTACAGACAAGTTCACCGGGCAATCCCGTGGATTTGGATTTGTGGAAATGTCGTCTGATTCTGAAGCCCAGGCCGCGATTACCGCTCTGAACGGAACGGAACTCGGCGGGCGGACGTTGACCGTCAATGAAGCGCGTCCCCAGGAGCCCCGCTCCGGCGGGGGTGGAGGGCGTGGAGGGTTTGGCGGCGGCGGTCGGCACTAAGCCGAGCGCGCTTGGTTCGATGAAGGGGCTGCCGGAAGTTCCGGCAGCCCCTTTTCTTTTGTCTTGGAGTTCCTCACCGCTCGTATGTCGTTGAGAGGAAGAGCCTATAGCTGATGGCGTATAGCACATGACAGACCGGAGAGTTTTGAGTTGTGAGTTTTGAGTTAGTAACTCAGAACTAAAAACTCAGCACTCAGATCTCAGCACTGCTTGTGCCATAAGCTCTAGGCCATAGGCGCTTGAAACCAATCGACGCTTCACGAGAAACGAGATTGAGCATTTGGTAAGATGACCGCCGGAGATTGTGATGCCGCCGTTTAAGCTTGAAGCGCCCTTCATACCCTGTGGTCATCAGCCGGAGGCAATCGCCAAACTCACGGCCGGGGTGGAGTCCGGGAAGAAACACCAGGTCCTGCTCGGCGTAACCGGGTCCGGCAAGACGTTCACCATGGCCAATCTCGTCGAGCGGGTTCAAAAGCCGACGTTGGTGCTGGTCCACAACAAAACGCTGGCCGGGCAGCTCTATCAAGAGTTCAAGCAATTCTTCCCGCACAATGCCGTTGAATACTTCGTGAGTTATTACGACTACTATCAGCCTGAAGCCTACATTCCGCAAAGCGACACCTATATCGCCAAAGACGCGTCGATCAACGATGCCATCGACCAGATGCGGCATTCCGCGACGACCTCGCTGCTCCAGCGCAACGACGTGCTGATTGTGTCGTCGGTGTCGTGCATCTACGGGCTGGGGTCTCCGGAGGTCTACCATGACATGCTGGTCTATGTGGAAGAAGGCATGGAAGTCAGGCGGGAGAAAATTCTGGCGAAACTCGTGGAGATTCAGTACGAGCGCAACGACGTGGATTTTCATCGCGGCACGTTCCGCGCGCGCGGGGATGTGATCGAAATTTTCCCGGCCTCGTCGGAGGCGAAGTCGGTGCGCATCGAACTGTTCGGCGACGTGGTCGATGCCATTCATCAAATCGACCCGCTCACCGGGAAGTCGTTGGGCAAATTGCCCAAGGTCGCCATCTATCCGAACACCCATTACCTGATCGCGCCGGACCGGTATGAACGGGCGATCACCGGCATCGAGGAGGAACTGGATGAACGGGTGGCCCATCTCCGAAAAACGGGCCGATTGGTGGAAGCGCAACGCCTGGAACAGCGCACAAAGTTCGACCTGGAAATGATCCGCGCGATGGGCTATTGCCACGGCATCGAGAACTACTCGCGCCATCTCAGCGGCCGGGCGCCGGGTGAACCGCCGCCGACGCTGCTGGATTATTTCCCGAAAGAGTTTTTGCTGATCGTGGATGAGTCGCATGCGAGTGTTCCGCAAGTCGGGGGGATGTACGAGGGGGACTACTCGCGGAAGCGAACGCTGGTGGACTATGGATTTCGGCTGCCGTCCGCCGTCGACAATCGGCCGCTGAAATTTTCAGAATTCGAGCAGTGCCTGAATCAAGTGGTCTATGTGTCGGCGACGCCGGGCTCGTACGAACTGGAGCATGCGGCCGGCGAGGTCGTCGAACAGATTATCCGGCCGACCGGCCTGATGGACCCGCAGATCGAGGTGGTGCCGGCCAAAGGGCAGGTGGATCACTTGCTCGGGCAGGTGCGGGCCGAAACGGCCAAGGGAGGCCGAGTGCTGGTTACGACGCTGACGAAGCGCATGGCCGAAGACCTGACGGAGTATTACCACGATCTCGGGGTAAAGGTGCGCTACCTCCACTCCGACATCAAGACGCTCGAACGGGCAGAAATTGTGCGGGATCTCCGCCGCGGCGTGTTTGATGTGCTGGTCGGCATCAACTTGTTGCGTGAAGGCCTCGATTTGCCGGAGGTCAGTCTGGTCGCCATTCTCGATGCGGACAAGGAAGGCTATCTGCGTTCGTACCGCTCGCTCATTCAGACTGCGGGGCGCGCGGCGCGCAATCTCGACGGCCGGGTGATCTTTTACGGGGATTTCGTGACGGCCTCCATGAAAGCGGCGATCGACGAAACGAACCGGCGTAGAGCGATTCAGGCGGAATATAATCTGGCTCACGGGATCACTCCCACCGGCGTGAAGAAGGGGATTCCGGAATTGGAGTATGCGGTGGCCGAGATGGATTACGTTCAGCTGGATCTGGCGGCTGAAACAGTCGGGCAGTATGGAACAGCCGAGGGGGCGGATCAGCTCATTAAACGGCTGGAGACGGAGATGAAGGCAGCAGCCAAGGAATTGGCCTTCGAACGGGCGGCTGAGTTACGCAATCAGATTCGAGCGCTGAAGCTGAAAGATCTCGAAGTGAAGTCGTAGCCCACTACACATGCTTGTAGAAGTAGACCCCGACAAACATGCCCAACACACTGATGATATTGACTTTAATGCTGAATCCTAAGGTGAGTTTCATCAAGACCAAGTCGATCGTGAGCGGAGGACTGAGCCCCGGCATAAAGTGCGTGGGCGCGATGACGTGGAGGATTTCTCCAAGAATTCCGCCAAGCAGCCCGCCGATAATGATAAAGACAAACAGAACCCACGGTGACTTTCGCACGGGCGAGCGGATCCTCCATTTGCGAAACGAGACATTGTGGCAGCGGTATGGTCAAGGCACCATATCGAAAGGTTTCCGGCAAGTCAACAAAACTGCCGACTTGGTACAGCCTGGCCCATATTATTCATGAACACTTCTACTGCAACCGCCGATACGCCGCTGCGACCAGCGTGGCCGCGAGCGTTGCGCGGCCAGCGGGCAGGCTCGCCCTTCGTGACCTCAGCATACTGTTTCAAGTATGCCTCGGTTTCTCAGGGCTCCGCGTGTCCGTCTCGCCTGGCGTCTTGGCGGTTTCGTCACGAACCGTCATGAATAATGTGGGCTAGTACTGCCTTGACTTGCATTCCCCGGTTCTATACACTCACCGATGCTCTTTTTCTAGATTTTTCGAGGCGATCGGAGATCTGGCGTAAGGCTTCGATGGCCTCTTTCTATATCGTCCTATGTTTGACGCACTGAGCGACAAATTTGAAAAGGTTCTGAAGAAACTTCGCGGGCAGGGTGTGCTCACGGAGCAGAATATCACTGAAGCGTTGAAGGACGTGCGCTTTGCCCTGCTCGAAGCCGACGTCAACTTCAAGATCGTGAAGGAGTTCATTGAGCGTGTCCGCCAAAAGGCGATCGGGCAGGAGGTGCTGCAAAGCCTGACGCCGGGCCATCAGGTCGTCAAGATCGTGTGGGATGAACTGAGCGACATGATGGGGCGCGAGCGCTCGGGGCTGGCGCTCAACTCGCAGCCGCCTACTGTGGTGATGATGGTCGGGTTGCAAGGGGCCGGTAAGACGACGACTAGCGGCAAGCTGGCCCGCCTGTTCAAACAGCAGGGCAAGCGGGTGCTCCTGGTCGCGGCCGATCCGCGCAGGCCTGCGGCCGGTGAACAGCTCAGCGCGCTGGGGCGTGATCTTGGGATCGATGTGTATCGCGCCGATCAGACCCAGGCTTCTCAATCGGATGTCGTGCGTATCTGCCGGGCCGGCGTCGAGCAGGGACGGGAGCAAGGGTTCGATCTGGTCGTGCTGGATACGGGAGGTCGGCTCCATATCGACGATGAGTTGATGGGAGAGCTCGTCGCAGTGAAGGCGGCGGTGGCTCCTCAAGAAGTCTTGCTGGTTGCCGATGCGATGACCGGTCAGGATGCGGTGACGATGGCAGGCCAGTTCGATCAAAAGATCGGCGTGACCGGCATCATTCTGACGAAGGTGGAAGGTGACGCGCGCGGGGGCGCGGTCTTGTCGATTCGGGCCGTCACCGGCAAGCCCATCAAGTTTCTCGGTGTGGGGGAAAAGCTGGATGCGCTCGAGCCGTTTCACCCCGATCGCATGGCGTCGCGCATTTTGGGCATGGGCGACGTGCTGTCGCTTATTGAGAAAGCCCAGGAAGGCATTTCCCGCGAGCAGGCGGAAGCCGCACAGCGGCGGTTGACGAGCAATACCTTTACGCTGGAAGATTTTCGCGCCCAGCTGGGGCAGATGGGCCGCCTCGGCTCGTTGGATCAGATTCTCGGGATGCTTCCGGGCGGGCAGAAGCTCAAGAGCGCGATCGAGGGAGATAAGCCGGAGCGGGAAATGGGCCGTGTGGCGGCGATGATCGATTCGATGACGATACGGGAGCGCCGGGACCATACCATCATCAACGGAAGCCGGAAAAAACGGATCGCACGTGGAAGCGGCGTTACGGTCCAGGACGTGAATCGGCTGATCAAGCAGTTTCTCTCGGCGAAAAAACTGGCAAAGGCCATGACCGGCGCAGGAGGGCGGCGGCATCTCGCCCAGCTCATGCGCTCGATGTAAAGACGTAGGCAAAGGTCAAGGCTGAGGTCGAGATCGCAATCGGCTTTTTTCTTGGACTCAGCCGTAACCTGAACTTGAACGTATCGTTCAGAAGGAGGACAGAGTGGCTGTTCATTTAAGACTGGCTCGGACAGGAAGACACAAACGACCGATGTATCGGCTGGTCGCCGCCGATTCAAGAAAGGCCCGGGACGGGCGGTTCCTTGAAATTCTGGGGATCTTTGATCCACTCAAGGTCGCCGGTGTCCCGGAGCTCAAGCAGGACCGCGTCCTGACGTGGTTGCATCAGGGGGCGCAGCCCTCTGTCACCGTGCGCACCTTGCTTCGCCGGGCCGGCGTCTGGAAGCAGTTCGAGGCGGAAAAGTCCGCGCGGAAGGCGACTACTGCGAAGTAGCTCGCGTTGTGTATGGTGAGCGATCTCGACACAGTGACGGTAGGACTGGTCGAACGGCCGTTTGGCGTCAGGGGCGAGGTCAAGGTTCGTTCGCTGAGCGACGTGCCCGGGCGGTTTGAGACGTTGACCAGCGTGAGTCTGGTTGCAAAAGACGGCAAGACGATGGACACCAGCGTGACCCATGTGAGGCGAGCCGGAGAGCGGTTCATCGTGAGGTTTGCAGGGTTGACCACGCCGGAAGAGGCGGGGCTATGGCGCGGGAGTCTGATTCAGGCTCCTCGCGGTATTGTGCCCATGCTCCCGGCCGGTCAGTACTACGAGTGTGACTTGGTCGGTATCGGCGTGCAGACCGATCAGGGACTACCGATCGGCGTGCTGGAAGAGATCGTGGAATTGCCGGGCGGCCATGTGTTCGTCGTTCGCCAAGGCGCCAAGGAGACCTTGATTCCAGCGGCCAAAGAGTGGGTGATTGCGGTTGATCTCGAACATCGACTTATGACTGTTCGCATGATCGATGGAATAGACGGGTAAGATGCTGCGTGTTGATGTACTGACATTGTTCCCGGACATGGTGGCTCCTGTCTTGGGGCAGAGCATGCTCAAGCGCGCGCAGGACAAGGGCCTTCTCGATGTGAAGGTGCGGAATCTCCGCGATTTCACCGAGGATCGCCACAAAGTCGCCGATGATGTGCCCTATGGCGGCGGCGCAGGCATGGTGCTGAAGGCCGAGCCGATTTTGCGCGCGGTCGATGCGTTGGTGAAAGAGACGGAGGCGAGCGGAGGGCAGATCCGTCTGCTGTTTCCATCGCCCCATGGCCGCCCCTTTACGCACGCGTACGCGCAAGATCTTGCGCGCGAGCCGCGCCGTATCGTGATCCTCTGCGGTCATTATGAAGGGATCGATGAGCGTGTCAGAACGGCGCTGTCGCCGGAAGAGGTGTCGGTCGGCGACTATGTGCTGACCGGAGGCGAGCTGCCGGCGCTGGTGTTGATTGATGCAGCGGCGCGGTTGGTGCCCGGCGTCTTGGGCGATCCGGAGTCTTTGTGCGAAGAGTCGTTCTCAGACTCGTTGCTGGAGTATCCGCATTACACCAGGCCGTCGGAGGTTCGAGGGTTGGGTGTTCCGGATGTGTTGTTGTCCGGGCATCACGAAGCGATTCGTGTGTGGCGCAGAAAGCAGGCCTTGCGCAGCACGTTTCTCAGGCGTCCTGATCTCTTGAGAGATCGCGTGCTCACACATGAAGATCAGCGGTTGTTGAATGAATTGATGAGTGAAGATGTCTCAACGGTGCCGATGTATGATGCTGGAGGAGGGGTGAGGTCATGAATCAGTTAGAGCGTATTCAACGGTCCTATACGAAGAAGTCAGCTCCGATATTCGAGATCGGGGACACCGTCAAGGTCCACGTCAAGGTGGTCGAAGGCGACAAGGAACGCATTCAGGTCTATGAAGGCACGGTGATCGCCCGTAAGGGTTCCTTGAATACGGAGACCTTTACGGTTCGCAAGCTGTCCTACGGAGTCGGTGTCGAGCGTATTTTCCCGGTGCATTCGCCGATCGTCGCCAAGGTCGATGTCGTCCGTCAGGGACGCGTTCGGCGGGCCAAGCTCTATTATCTTCGCGGGAAGAAGGGGCGGTTCGCCAAAGTGGAAGAGCGCGAGTTTGTGGCAGAAAGCAAATCGGCCGAGCAGCCGGCTGCCGCGCCAGCAGAGGCGGCAAAGGCGTAATCGTTCCGTTGAATCGGTCCAGCCGGGACAGGGCGGGCAGGTGTCTTCGGCAGAGGATCTGGTTTGGGAGCGCGCCTGATGGGGCCTGCCGACGAGTTCGAGCAAGAGGCCAGGCGATGTGGGTATCGCCGTATCGCGGGCATCGATGAAGCAGGGCGAGGTCCTCTCGCAGGTCCGGTCGTCGCTGCAGCCGTCATTTTACCGGTGCATGTCCGGCTGGTGGGAGTCGATGACTCGAAGCAGTTGCCCGAGGCTGAACGCGAGCGGCTGTATCCGGCGATTCTTGAAAAAGCAGTGGGCGTAGGGATCGGCGTCGCCGATGCCGGCGAGATCGATGTCCTCAATATTTTAGAAGCCACCCGCCTCGCGATGCGGCGAGCCATCGAAAACGTGGCTCCTTCTCCCGATTATCTGCTCACTGATGCCGTTATCCTTCCAGAAGTCCGGATTCCGCTGCGTCCTATTATCAAGGGCGATGCCCTGTCCCTCTCGATCGCAGCTGCATCGATCATCGCCAAGGTGACCCGCGATCGTCTCATGGCGGCGTATCATGAGCGGTTCCCGCAGTATAATTTTCTCTCGCATAAAGGCTATGGCACGGCAGAGCATCTACAGATGCTGGCGCAGTTCGGGCCCTGCTCCATTCACCGCCGGACGTTTGCTCCGGTGCGGGAGGCGATTCTGTCTGCGCCGGCAACCGAACTCACTCTGGCAGGATCGGGCATTTCGCCGAGCCGAGTGTCATGACGACATCCGATCGGCAGGACCCGCGGCATCAGTTCGGTCAATCCAGTGAATCGTGGGCGGAACAATTCTTGAGGGCCAAAGGCTATCAAATCCTGGAGCGCAATCTGCGGACTTCGCTCGGCGAGTTGGATCTTGTGGCCGAGGATCATGGCGTGCTGGTCTTCGTCGAGGTCAAGGGCCGGTCGACGGACGCGTTCGGCGGCGCAATACTGGCGGTCAACCGTCGCAAGCAGGAAAAACTGGTCAGGTTGGCGTCGCAGTATTTGGCCCAGCGCCACTTATCGGATACACTCTGCCGGTTCGATGTCGTGTTGGTGCAAGGGCGGCCGTCCGAAGGCGGGCGAATTGAACATCTCCAAAATGCGTTCGAGGTCTCCGACCGGGGGCCGCGGTAGGCAGTGCTCGATGATCTCGGCAAGGATCTCATGATTCAGCTGATCCATGTTTCCAAGAGCTACGACCGCCGCGTTGCCCTGTTCGACGTGACGATGGAAATCGAAAAGGGAGAGTTCGTGTTGCTCATGGGGCCGAGCGGGGCGGGAAAGTCTACACTGCTCCGTATGCTGATCGGCGAGGAGCGTCCGGACGAAGGGCAGATCTTTGTCCAGGGCAAGAATGTCAGCCGGCTGAAACAGTCGGAGGTGCCGTATCTTCGCAGGAAGATCGGGACGGTGTTCCAGGACTTTCGCTTGCTCGGGAAAAAATCTGTGTTTGAAAACGTCGCGCTGCCGTTGATCGTGCAACGGTCCTCCGAGGCCGATATTCGCCGCAAGGTCATGGAGGCCTTGCGGGCGGTCGGCGTGGATCATAAGAAGGACCAATCGCCCAACAGTCTTTCCACCGGCGAGCAGCAGCGGGTTTGCATCGCCCGGGCCATCGTCAACGGGCCGGTCGTGCTCCTGGCGGACGAACCGACGGGCAATCTGGATCCCGAACGGACTGCCGAGCTCATCGAACTCTTCAAGCTGATCAATGCCCGCGGTACGACCGTGGTGGTTGCGACGCATGATCCGCACGTGATGAAGCTGGTCAACCGGCGCGTGATGACCTTGATGCAGGGCGTGCTGATCCCGGAGCAGCGGGGAGGAGACAGGGTGGACGCATGAGATGGCTCTGGTATCTCTTCCGAGCGGCCTGGGCGAACTTGCGGACGAACCGCACGACTACGGTGGTGGCGATCGTGACTACGGCTTTTACGCTGGCCTGCGTCGGGATCTTTCTCTTGTCGTATGTGAATCTCCGCAACGCGGCGGCGTGGTTGCAGGAGGACATCAAGATCATTGTCTATTTGGACGATCGGATTTCAGGCGAGGAGACGAGGGAACTCGAAGGCAAGCTCAAGGCCGATCGGATGGTGGCCGGCGTGCGGTACATTTCCAAGGAGCAGGCGCTGGGCGAATTTCGCGCGCAATTTCCATCCGACTCCCATCTGCTCGAAGGGCTCGGCGAGAATCCCCTTCCCGCATCCTTTATCGTGACCCCGGCGACAGGCTACCAGTCGCCGGATGCGGTGAGCCGTTGGGCGGAACGGGCACGGACGATGGCCGGTGTCGCGAAGGTCGACTACAACCAAGAATGGATCGATGCGCTGGCCGGGCTCATTCGGTATATCGAGTTGACGGCGATCGGCGTGGGCATGATCCTCTCCGCCGCCGCCGTCACCATCATCGGCAATACGATCAGGCTTGCGCTGTTTGCCAGGCGGGAAGAGATTGAAATTCTTCGCCTGATCGGGGCAACCCGCGCCTTTATCCGGATCCCGTACTTTCTTGAGGGCGCCGTCTTAGGGGCCTGCGGCAGCGCGCTGGCGTTAGGGATTCTCAAGCTGGGGTTTGAGCTGTTCCGACAGCAGATCAGTTCGGCCGGCCGTTTCCAGGGCATTGAGAACATGGTGTCGTTTTTCCCGCTGTCGATGTGTGTGGCGTTCGTCGCGGTGGGGATGGGGCTTGGTGTTGCCGGCAGTGTTGTGTCGCTGCGCCGGTTCGGAGAGGGGCGGGGGTGAAGAAGCCGCTCGCAGTCATCGTCTGGTGTGTGGCGGTGTGGGGCGGGTGGGAATCCGCCGTGATTGCCGCGAGCGATCCCATTACCGAAAAAATCGAGCGGGAACGGAAAACGCTGGAACAGCTGAAAGATAAGATCGAAGAAAAACGAAAACGGGCGGATGAAGCCGAAAAGAAACGGGAATCGATTCTGCAGGGCATCCAATCCCTGGACGAGCGGCTCATCCGCCACCGTCAGGACCATCAGGACATCACGAAGAAACTGCGGAAGAAGGACCGGGAAATCGAGGACATTACGGAACGGCTCGGCGTGATACGGGACGGCATTCAGGATCGGCGTGAGGCGATTCTTGCGCGTCTGCGCGTTCAGTATATGGAAGGGCGGTTCGGGTATATGAAAGCGCTCCTGACGTCCGATACCTACGCAGACTTCCAACGGCGCCGGCAATACCTCTCCACCTTATCCCAAAAAGATTATGAGTTGTTGGGCGCGTTCCGGGCCGACATGGCGCGCATGGAACAGGCGGAACGCCAGCGGGCGGAGGCGCGGGCCGGGATGGTCGCGTTCAAAGACAGTATTGAAAAGAAGCTGGCGGATATTCGGGTGATTCAGCGGGAGAAGAAATCCTATCTCACCAAGATCACTCTGGAAAAGGACGCCTATAATCGGACGGTTGAGGAACTTGAGCGCTCCGCTTCACGGGTGGACAGTCTGTTGCACGAGTTGGAAACCAGACGGCGGACTCTTGCGATGCGTCCGGCGACGATTCCTTCCCCCTCACGCGGGGCGAAGGGCGCGTTGCCCTGGCCGGCCGATGGGCAGGTGACTTCCTTTTTCGGGCGGCAAAAACATCCGACGTTCAATACCTATGTCCAGCGCAAGGGGATTGAGATCAAGACAAAAGAGGGCAGCTTCATCCATGCCGTCATGCCCGGCACGGTGGTGTATGCGGACTGGTTGAAAGGCTACGGACTCGTTATAATCTTAGACCATGCCAATGGATTCTTCTCACTCTATGCCCATGCGTCGAGGATTTTGGCCAAAGTGGGCGAACAGGTTGCCGAAGGCCGTGCGATCGGCGAGACGGGAGATACGGGCGTAATTGGAGAAAATACTCTATACTTTGAGTTGCGAGAAGGAGCCGAGCCGGTGGACCCTCTTCAGTGGCTGGCAAGGCGATAACTCACACGCGTTCGACACGGTCTGATTTTCATGGAAGGGACATGATGATGGAACAGCAGCCTCGGAGGAAGTCTTGGGTGGTCGGGCCGATGATCGCGCTCGCGCTACTCTGTGGAGTGGTTCTCGGTAAGGGGTGGGAGCGGACCGGCCATGCCGGAGAAACGTACGAGGAGCTCAAGACCTTTTCCGAAGTGCTGAATCAAGTCCAGAAGCATTACGTCGACGAGACGAAGCCGAAGGATCTCATTCAAGGGGCCATCCGCGGCATGCTGGCGACCCTCGATCCGCACTCCGCTTATATGACGCCCGAAATGTACAAAGAGATGCAGGTTGAGACCAGGGGCGAATTCGGCGGCGTCGGCATTCAGATAGGTGTGAAAGAAAACCGTTTGGCTGTCATTGCGCCCATCGAAGGCACGCCGGCGTATCGAGCCGGAATCAAAGCGGGCGATTTTATCGTCAAGGTGAATGACGAGACGACCAAGGATCTCACATTGATGGATGCCGTCCAGAAAATGCGGGGGCCGAAAGGCAGCAAGGTCAATTTAACGATTCAGCGGGAGGGCACAACGGATCCGTTGTTGTTCACGCTGGTCCGGGATACGATCAAGATCGAAAGCGTGAAATCGAAAGTCATCGACAATCTTGGCTATGTGCGGCTGACGCAGTTTCAGGAGGCGACCGGGCGCGATTTGGCCAAAGCGATCAAACAGTTCAAGGAGCAAAAGGTCCAGGGCGCCATTCTCGACTTGCGGAATAATCCGGGCGGGCTGTTGACCGCTGCCGTCGATGTCTCCGAACAGTTTCTGCCGAACGGCAAAATGGTCGTCTATACCAAGAGCCGGGAAGGTAAGAAGGACGAATGGCTCTCAAAATCCAAGGATCAGCTCGAAGACCTTCCGGTGATCATTTTGGTCAACGAGGGGTCGGCGAGCGCGTCGGAAATCGTGGCGGGCGCCCTCCAGGATTGGGGGCGGGCAGTGATCGTCGGGACGACCTCGTTCGGCAAGGGATCGGTTCAGACGATTCTTTCGCTCGGAGACGGTTCAGGGCTTCGGCTGACCACGGCCAAGTATTACACGCCGAAGGGGCGGTCGATTCAGTCAACGGGGATTACCCCCGACATCGTCGTTAAGCTTCCGACATCGGCCGCTCCGAAGTCGGCAGAAGGCAGCCACGGCGAGAAGGATGCGGACTCGAAAGGCGGAAAGCCCTCGACAGGAAAAGAGGCGACTCCGCCTGCCGGAAAGCCTTCGGATGAGGCGACTCCCAAGAGCGGAACGATTCCGCCGGCCCCCTCGCCGGAAGCAGGAGGCGACATCTCGTTAGAGCAGGATATCCAGCTGCAAAAGGCGGTGGAGTTGCTCAAGAGCTGGAAAATTTTCAAAGAGCTGAAGCCGGTCTAACCGTAGCACGCAGGGGCTGCCTGGCCTCATCGAAAATCCTCTGTTGCGATCAGCCTGGACGCGGCGTCAGCCGCGTCCAGGCACTTCGGTCCCATCTGCATTCATGAAGTCTTCGGCCCACGCTGCATCGGTTCCCCATCATGCCGACGGTTCTTCCCCGGGACTGTGTCCCTGAGGAGCCGTGCATGATATCTCCGGGTCAGGTTAGTTTTCCCGAATCTGAGCGTGTGGAATCTCCTATTTTCTTTTCATTTGCCTGTCAGCCAGTACAATAACGTCGTCAGAGGAGTCGCCACCCCGGTGGCTTCGCTCAATGACGCGCACCTCTCCTCACTAACGAAACGGCAGACACGATGGCAACGCTCATTTCAGTCGCATCCGGCAAAGGCGGTGTGGGCAAAAGCATTGTCTCGGTAAACCTCGCATTGGCATTGGCGAAGGCGGGCCGCAAGGTTCTGCTGGCCGATCTTGATGTGGGCGGGGCCGATGCCCACATCATGTTCGGAGAGTTGAATCCGCCGGTGACCCTGACGGACTTTCTCAACAAGCGGGTCGATCGATTGGACGACGTCGCCATCCCCGTCGCGTTTCATCCGAATCTCCGCCTGATTGCCGGTACCGGTGAGACCTTGGCCACGGCCAATATGGCCTATGCCCGCAAGAAGCGGCTGATGAAACATTTCCGGGATCTGGATGCCGATGTGGTGATCCTCGATATCGGGGCCGGCACTCATTACCACGCCCTCGACTTTTTTCTGATGGCCGACATCCATCTGACCGTGGCGACTCCTGAGCCGACATCGGTACTGGATCTGTATCGATTTATCAAGCTGGCGGCGATCCGCCGCGTGTTGGCGTGCTTTCTTGCGCGCAGTCCCATGTCCGAGGTGCTGTCCAATCGTGATTTCACGAGCGTGGAGGAGGTCATGGAGGTTGCGGGTGCCACCGACGCAGAGGGGCGTGATGTGGCGGCTGCTGCATTGCGATCGTTTCGCCCTGGTCTCATCATCAATCGCACGTCAGGCCGTTCCCAAGTCAACGTGCTCTACCTCCGCAAGATTCTTCAGGACTACGTCGGCGGCGATTTGATGATGCTCGGTGAAATCCCGGAAGATCCGGCCGTCAGCCAGGCCGTCCGGAAGTTCCTGCCCGTCATTGAATATGCTCCCCAGTCCCCGGCGGCGAAAGGCCTGTTGGCCGTTTCCGCCGCTGTCGAGCAACTGCATTCGGCCTATGCAGACAGAATGAAAGAGCAACAGCACAGCGCAGGCGACATGGAAGACAATCCGGCGTCGACCGAGACGGGAAGTGCGCTGCAGGTGCTTCCCCTTAACCGGTTGAAACCCGAAGCCCTGCCTGCTGTATGTGATTTGCGGTCGCTCGGCCGCACCGATGCTGTGCCAAATTTAGAAGAGGGGGAAAAGAGCGCTCCGCTCGAAGGTATTGGTTACGAGGATAACAGGCCGAATGTCTCCATCGTGCTGTGATGGGGGCGAGATGTGAGACGATTGCCTCTCCCGCAAGCTCCCCGCAGGAAACCCAGTGACATCTCGGACGTCAGCGTGAGAAGCGCCGGTTCCACGTGAACGATCGATCGGTGAATCCGGTGGCCCCAATAATCCTTATATAGTTCGCCAAGCGCTGTCAGACATCGCCGCTCTCACCATTCACAAAATCCGTCCGCCGGGGAGATGTCATTTGTGGGATGCATGGCGGGTTGGGATTTTTCGCCGAGTACGGCGCTGCAGACTCTTCGCCCCCGGGGCCATGACGCCAGCCATCAGAGCGAAGAAGGGCTGGAACTTCTTTATGGAGTCCGCCCCGGGGTAGTGGGTCGGTATGAGTTCAGTCACGCTATCGCATGTAGGGTTTGTAGCTGAGTTAATGGCGACTGGACTTGGTTGACGACCGTTCACTAATGACCAGTCTTTGTCCGATGAAAATGCGATCCTTGTAAGTCTGAATGACCCACTACCCGTCCAGGAGAGAAATCGGCGGCCACTTGTGACTATGCTCGGAGTGGGTGATCAAACGACGGGCGCAGATGGTGGAGCAAGAAGATCACACAGCTAGCCTGAAGGAGAACGGATATGGCTGGAATGTTCGGTGAAAATCCACTGGAAATGTTAATCCCCATCGCGATTTTCATTGCCGCGATCATTGCTTTCGCGTTTCTGACGGCTGGGTCCTAGACGGATCCACTTCAATGCCCAGTGCCTGATATCGGAACTGGGCTGGTACAGCCTCGCGGGAACGAACGGTGATAAGCCCACGCCGATGCTTCGTGATGTGCTTGCCAGCAGGTGACTCCTGCTCAAATCGCTGAGGCCGAAGAACTGGCGGGAGAGTGGAAGCCGAAAGGCAAATGAGTGACGACTGCCGTCATGAAGGGGGTGGATTCATCCGTTCGTGCTGCTGGCGGATGGCGTCGAGCAGTCTCTCTTCGGACCCTGAAAATCCCGGCATGGTGCGAAGCAGATGCGAGCGAATCAGTTGCTCCAAGTCCGGAAGCGTGCGGATGCCGAGCCGGAAGTAGAGGTAGGTCACCAGCGAATCGGAGAGCCCCGGAAACTTGGACCAGTCTTTGACCTCCGGCGGCAAGGGGGTCTTCAGTTCCTCGTAAGCGCGAATCGTTCCGGTTTCAAGAAATTCTCGAATTTTCCCAGCCAGGTCCTTTCCCACGCCGTCAATCTCTTCCAGGCCCCGGCGCTGAGCGACGGCGGCAACATCTTCTTCAAGCGCCAGCAGCGCGTCCGCGGCGCGCCGGTAGGCCCGCACCCGATAGGGATTGGCCCGTTGGGCCGCAAGGAGTTCGGCCATAGACCGGAAATGAGCCGCCAGTTGTCGGTTATTTTCGTGCATGATCACCGTTTACGTGGGCCCATTGTGCGACGTGCCGGGTCCATTGAGCAAGGGGCCTTTATTGACAAGGTGAATTCGCGTCTCATAGGATGACGGGCTATGCAGGAGACGATTCGAATCCATGTGAACGGCGAGGCCAGGGATTGGCGCAGCGGCGCAACGGTGGCGGATTTGTTGCGCGAGCTGCAGGTCAAGGCCGAACGTGTGGCGGTGGAGCTGAATCTGGAAATTCTCGATCGCGCGGCGTTCGCGCAACGTCCGCTCCAGGACGGAGACCGGGTCGAGATCCTGGGTTTTATCGGCGGCGGATCATTTTGAGAGGACACCATGGCGGACGATCGGCTGATTATCGCGGGACGTGAGTTCAAGTCGCGGTTGTGGGTGGGCACGGGCAAGTATAAGGACTTTGTCGAAACACAAAAAGCCATTGAGGCATCAGGCGCCGATGTCGTGACCGTGGCGGTGCGCCGTGTGAACATCACTGATCGTTCAAAGGATAACCTGCTCGACTACCTCGATCCCAAGAAGTACACGATTTTGCCCAACACGGCTGGCTGCTACACGGTGGAAGATGCTGTGCGGTATTCCCGCTTGGCCCGCGCGGCGGGTGTTTCTGATTTGGTTAAGCTGGAAGTGCTCGGCGACGAGAAAACCCTGTTTCCTGACACGGCAGGGTTGATCGAAGCGGCCAAGATTCTGATCAAAGAAGGGTTCATCGTGTTGCCGTATACGAACGATGATCCGATTGTCGCCAAGAAACTCGAGGATATCGGTTGTCCCGCTGTCATGCCGTTGGCCGCACCGATCGGATCGGGGCTGGGCATCCGCAATCCCTACAATCTCAAAATTCTCATGGAGTCCGTCAAGGTGCCGGTGATCGTCGACGCCGGGGTGGGGACTGCGTCCGATGCGGCATTGGCGATGGAATATGGCGCCGATGCAGTGCTCATGAATACGGCCATCGCCGGCGCGCGGGATCCTCTTTCCATGGCTGAAGCGATGAAGTACGCGGTCTGGGCCGGACGGTTGGCCTATAAGGCCGGACGGATTCCCAGGAAGCTGTATGCGACGGCCAGCAGCCCGATCGAAGGCATGTTATAGAGCTGGTAAGGCGTAAGGGGTAAGGTGTAAGGGGTAAAAATGGTAAAGGGGAAGGGACCGAAATTTTCATGATGCCCCTTCTCACGCCGCACCCCTCACGTCTTACGTTTGTCCGGCATGCCTTCCGTTAATTTTCGCCTGCTGCTTGTCACCGATCGCCACCGGACGCATGGTCGCTCTCTCCCGTCGGTTCTCCGACAGGCTGTCGAGGCGGGGTTGCCTGCCGTCCAACTGCGGGAGCGCGATCTGCCGACGGTCGAGTTGCTGCGGTTGGCGCAAGAGATTCGAGCGATCACGTCGCCGCGCGCTGTTCCCTTGATCATCAATGACCGTGTCGATCTGATGCTGGCGCTGAATTTGGACGGCGTGCATCTGCGTGCGAATAGTCTGCCGGTTGCAGCCGTGCGAAGGATGACCGGTGCCGATCGTCTGATCGGGCTCTCGACGCATTCTCTTGCGGAGGTCCGACAGGCCAACCGGGATGGGGCAGACTATGTGGTATTCGGTCCGATCTTCGACACCCCGTCGAAGCGGCAGTTCGGCTCTCCGGTTGGTTTGGAACAGCTGGCCGAAGCCTGCCGACTCTCGGTGATCCCGGTGTTTGGCATCGGCGGTGTCACAGGCGCGTCTGCACCCGACGTGCTTCGGGCAGGGAGCCATGGCTTCGCGGTGATCGGATCGATACTTGATCAAGAGGATGCCGCGGCTGCAACGAGAGCAATGATGGCGGCGCTGATGCCGTAACATCCGGTGCGAGTTTCGATCGTGTCGCGAGCCTGAATAGTTTCGTTCAGTTGACCACCCCCAGGTCGAGTGTTAGAATCCCGCGCATGTATCTGTGTTTGCGTTCAACCGGCGGTAGTCCTGTCTGTTGAGCCCTGAAATGGGAGACAGTAAAGACCGGTCAAGCCGACTCCAAGCCGCCCGAGATACCGTGAAGAAGATCACGCAGCGGTTGTCTGAAGGTAAGACGGACATGATACACAAGAACGACGAACACGCCCGCGAGATCGACAAGCTTCGCGCTAAAATAGAGTCGCTGGAGGAAGAACTTCGGCGGCTGTATCAGTCACGTCATCAATTCGACCAAGCCAACAAGCAGAACGAAAAGCTCGTCGCCACGCTGCAGGATGCGAAGGCGCAGATCGAGGCGTTGCGCGCCGAGGTGGACAAATTGACGGCGCCGCCCTCGACCTACGCGATTTTTTCCGGCATGAACGAAGACGGCACAGGCAACGTCTATGTGTCTGGGCGAAAGATGAAAGTCAACGTCCACCCTTCTATTAAGGGTCCGAAACTGAGGAAGGGGCAGGAAGTCGTTCTGAACGAAGCGCTCAACGTTATTGAGATTAAAGGATTCGACAGCCAGGGCGAGGTGGTGCGTTTGAAGGATGTGCTCGAAGGGGGGCGCGCGCTGGTCACGCTCCATTTCGACGAGGAGAAAGTTGCGGATCTGGGCGATCCGTTGCTCGCCGAGCGGCTGAGCGTCGGCGATCATCTGTTGTACGATCCCCGATCCGGGTATGTGATTGAGAAATTGCCCAAGTCGGAAGCAGAAGAGCTTGTCCTGGAGGAAGTGCCCGATGTGGATTATGAGCATATCGGCGGACTCCAAAAGGAATTGGAGCATGTGCGCGATGCGGTTGAATTGCCCTTCCTCCATCCACAGATCTTTGCCGAGTACAAACTGAGTGCGCCGAAGGGCGTGTTGCTCTACGGCCCGCCCGGCTGCGGAAAGACGCTCATTGCCAAAGCCGTTGCCAACTCGATCGCGAAAAAGTTGGGCGATCGCGCGGGCAAAGAGATTCGGAGCTACTTCCTCCATGTGAAGGGGCCGGAGCTGCTCAATAAATATGTGGGTGAATCGGAGCGGCAGGTGCGCGAAGTCTTCAAGAAAGCGAAGGAGCGGGCGGAAGACGGCCATCCGGTGATCGTCTTTTTCGATGAAATGGATGCGCTGTTCCGAACCAGAGGAACCGGGATCTCGTCCGACATCGAGTCGACCATCGTGCCGCAGTTTCTTTCGGAAATCGACGGAGTCGAACGTCTGCGCAATGTGATCGTCATCGGGGCCAGCAACCGTCAGGACCTGATCGATCCCGCCGTGCTTCGTGCCGGACGGTTGGATGTCAAAGTCAAAGTGGGACGTCCCGATGCCGCCGCCGCACGGGACATCTTCTCAAAGTATGTGTCGACCGATCTTCCCTTCGCCCAGGATGAGTTAGAGCGGCATGCGGGCGACCGGCGGGCGCTTGTGGAGTGGTTGACGTCCCTGACGGTAGATACGATGTACGCGGCCAGTGAGGAAAATAAGTTCATCGAAGTCACTTACGCCAACGGCGAAAAGGAAGTGCTGTACTTCAAAGATTTTGCCAGCGGCGCGCTGATTGAAGGCATCGTCTCGCGCGCGAAAAAGTTTGCGGTCAAGCGGGTGATCTCCGGTGAAGGGACCGGTCTCCGGTCGGATGATCTGGTGCGTGCCATCCGTGAGGAGTTCAAAGAACACGAAGATCTTCCGAATACGACCAATCCCGACGATTGGGCCAAAGTCGCCGGAAAGAAAGGCGAGAAGATTATTCATATTCGGACGATCAGCGGAGGGCCGGCCGAATCTCGGCAGATAGAAACGGTCACCACTGGTCACTACCTGTAATCATCTCTTATGTCCGAACACACACCGACGAATCGCTCGCGAGTGCTTGGCACGGAAACCGAGTTCGGCATCGCGGCAAAGGACAATTCTTCCGCCGATCCTGTGACCGGCTCGATCGCCGTGATCGGGCACTACACAGGGCTTCCCGCGCCGGGCGCGATCTGGGATTACGAACATGAAAACCCGCTGTTGGATGCCCGTGGATTCGTAGTCGACGGTGAGCGTGATTGTCCCAATCCCGACTACAATCGGCAGCTCAACAAGGTGTTGGCCAACGGCGGACGCCTGTATGTCGATGGGGCCCATCCCGAGTATTCCACTCCGGAATGTTCGACGCCGCGGGAAGTGGTTGCCTTTGAGCGGGCCGGGGAGCGGATTCTCGCGCAGAGCCTCCGTGAAATGGCCAGGGTCCGGGGCGGCGAGCAATATGTCCTCTATAAGAATAACTCCGACGGCAAGGGCAACAGTTACGGCTATCATGAAAACTATTTAGTGTCGCGTGCCGTGCCGTTCGAAACCATCGCCCGCGTGCTGATTCCATTCCTGGTCACCAGGCCGATTTTCGCCGGGGCCGGCAAGGTCGGTGCGGAAAATCAAACCGCTCCGGCGGAATATCAGATTTCTCAACGCGCTGATTTTTTCGAATGCCTGCTCGATCTCAATACGATGGTCAAGCGGCCGATCATCAATACGCGCGATGAGCCGCATGCCGAGCATGCGAAGTTTCGGCGTCTCCATGTCATTGTGGGCGA
>LNFM01005987.1_pt1 | contig 20425 bp, 17 predicted proteins | sample 596031 | NCBI WGS metagenome assembly LNFM01 (sample SAMN04254537, study PRJNA301005) | activated carbon metagenome | isolation source: dual media filters at the Ann Arbor, Michigan drinking water treatment plant | place: USA: Ann Arbor | reverse complement strand
GAGGCACCTGCCTCGCGCGGGGAGCGATCAACCGATGACGCCGTGCCGGCGACAGAAATCGGTGACGAGTTTGCAGATCAGCGCCGGGTCTTCGAACATCGGGTAGTGGCCGATGTTCTTCAGGTGCCGGACCTCGCCCTTCTTCAGCGCCTTCGCCGACTCGTCGGCCAGTTCACGCGGCACCCAGCAGTCGTCTTCGCCGCGAATGACCAGCATCGGACAGTCGACGCTCTTGAGCTTGGCGAGCACGTCGTGCTGCGACCAGCCTTCGAGGTCACCGACCGCGCTGACCTGCGAGTTGCGGTGCTGCCAGCGCAGTTCCGCGATCTGGTCGGCGCTGCAGTGACGGTTCAGGGATTCGATCGCCGCGCGCTCCATCATGTCCTGCCAGCCCGGCGCCCAGGCCGGGTGGATCATCGTCGACGGCAGCGGAAAGGTCGGCGAGCGCGCGAGGCCTTCCATCGGCACCCCGGCGGCCATCTCGCGCCAGTGGTTCGCGGCGTAGTCGAACGTGATGTCGCCGCCGATCGAGCAGCCGATGATGACGGGGTTCTTCAGCTTCAGCGTCTTGACGAACCAGTACACGAATTCGGCGTGCTCGTGAATGCTGCGATGCTGCTGCCACTTGACCGGATAGGAGCGCGAGTGGCCCGGGAGATCGAGCGCATAGGCATGAAAGCCGCGCTCGGCGAACATCGGCAGGATGTACTGATATTCGAGCGAGCTCGCGCCTGCCGTATGCACGCAGACGATCGGCTGACCTTCGCCGATGTCGTCATAGAAAGTGCGCGTGCCCTTGACCTTGATGTAATTACCGCGAATGTCTTCTGGCGTTGCCATGTTCATTGACTCCGGAGCTGGTTAGCGCTTGGCGTTCGCTGCGTGCTTGAGGGTGTAGGCGAGCAGGAACATCGCCTCGGTCATCCGCATCGATTCGAGCCGGTTGCCCTCGGTGTGGATGCTGACGCTCATTTCGCCGAGGCGCTTGAGCTTCGGGTCGTCCTCGAACGTGCGCTTGCCGGGAAAGGTCAGGTCGGCCCACATCCGTTTGCCGGAGATGAGTTGCTTCCACGCAGACTCGGGGCCACTGAACTTGAAGGTGTAGCCGAACGGCGGCGTCTGCGTGGCGTGGTCGATGACCTTGCCGCGGTAGATCTTCAGCCACAGACAGTCGTCGTCGACTTCGATCTGGACCGAGCCGTCGAACCACTGGGCCTGGGTGCTGAACTCTGCGTTCGCGTTCAGTGCCTTCACGAAGCGCCGCTGAAAAGCGGCATTGGCAAGAAACGACATGGTGTCCCTCTGCTTGAAGGTTGGTCGGTTGCACTGCGGCAGAGGAATACCCGTCAGGCGGGTGGACCCCGGCCTGCAGCGCGGGTCTTGGTCGCGTGCGCGGGCGAACAGTGGCCACGCGGCCGGGAGCGGCGGTATTCTGCCCACGCGAACTCAGTCATTACAAGGCGTCTTCTGCCGGTATTTTCAACGGAGATGGCGGGCTATCGCATTGTGCGAAGGCTCAATTCCGATTCCGCGATGACCGGGCACGAACCTGACCGGGAAACCTTGACAGGTCCGACATCGGGGGCTCTACTGCCGGCGCCTACGTCATTAGAACCCTCTAAACTGGGGAGACTCAACCATGTTCGATACGTCCTGGATGAAACGCTGGCAGGACGCGGTCAACTCCAACGGTCCGATGAGCTGGATCGGAAAGCACCTGACCGCCGACATCCTGCTCGGCTTTGGCGACAAGCACTTCGTCGTCAATTTTCGCAACGGCAAGATAGACAAATTCACCGATACCCTCGGGCCCGAAACCTGCTATCAGCTCGCGCTGCGCGCGCCGGCCGACAGCTGGAAGAAGTTCTGCGAGAAGGTACCGCCCCCGATGTACAACGACATCTGGGCGATGGCGCACCCACTGCACGGCAAGCTGCAGATGGACGGCGACCAGAAGGTGCTGTGGCAGAACATGCGCGCGATGTTCTGGGCATTTGATCGCATGCGCGAGATCTGAACATCGCCGCAACGCATTACGGGAGAACGCCAGTGGCTAAGATAGAACCTATCGTTGGTCGGTACATCTGGGTGCCTTACGAGGGCACCGAGTACCGCATGTATTTCGAAGAAGCGGGCAACCCGAACGGGATCCCGATGATCTGCCTGCACACCGCGGGCACCGACGGCCGCGAATGGCGTCACCAGCTGTGCGATGAGCGCATCGGCAAGCACTTTCGGGTGATTGCTATCGATCTGCCGCGTCACGGCAAGTCGATTCCGCCGTACGACTGGTACAAGGAGAACGAGGAGTACAAGCTGACCGCGAAGTACTACTCCGGCATCATCATGGCCTTCAGCAAGGCGCTCGGCCTCGACAAGCCCGTGATCATGGGCAGCTCGATGGGCGGCAACATCTGCCTGCACCTCGCGAAGGACTACGAGAACGAGGTCAGCGCGCTGATCGCGATCGAAGCCTGCGAATGGTCGCCGGGCTGGCATCTCGACTGGCTGCGCCACGCGCATATCCATGGTGGCGAAGTCTGTGCGACCTCCGTGTTCGGCCTGATGGCCCCGCAGAGCCCCGACAAGTATCGCTGGGAAACCTGGTGGTACTACTCGCAGGGCGGCCCGGGCATCTTCAAGGGCGATCTCTACTTCTACAGCTTCGACCACGACTTCCGGGGCAAGACGCAATCCCTGTCGGGCAAAGTGCCGATCTACTACATGACCGGCGTCTACGACTTTGCGTGCACCCCGGAAATGACCGAGGAAGCGGCGAAGAACACCAAGAACTCCGAGTGCATCATCATGGAAGAAATTGGCCACTTCCCGATGAGCGAGAACCCGGACGTGTTCAACCGCTACCTCTACCCCGTCCTCGACAAGATCGTCGCTGCGAAGAAGTAAGCGCTGCGTGACCGGGTGCCGCGAGGCGCCCGGTCTTCTGCGTGCTGCTGTGCCAGTTCCGGCGATGGTGCCGTCCGGTGTTCACTTGTTTGGCCACCGAGAACACCGAGAACACAGAGAAGAATCGCCTTGAGGGGCGCCACCGGCTGGCCGGGTGCCAGCGGCCGATGACCACCTCGGCACGCCTCGTGCCGAGGCCTGCGTCCAGCCCCGCCCTGCCCTGCCATTGTTCTCCTCTTCCCTCGGTGTTCTCGGTGTTCTCGGTGGCTATCTCCCCACCCCACCCCGCGCCGACCCCTGCCTGCGGGGTGGGAGCGGTCCGACGTTACGCGCGACGACGCATCCGCGTGGCCATGGCGGCGAAGGCACTGCCGAGCAGCAGCACGGACGTCGGCACCGGCACCGGCGACGGGTCGGGCTGCTGACCGCTGAGGCCCTGCAGTTCGGACAGGAACACGGCGCTGTCCCACAGCGGATCGCGGGAGTCCGCAATCACGACCTGCAGAGAATGCGTGCTCTTCGTCAGATCGAGCAGGCCCGTGGCCGTCAGCACCCCGGTGTAACCGTCGTATTCCATCGGCTGCGCGCCGGCACCGCTGTTCGCGGTGAAGAAGCCGTTGTCGTTCTGCGTCGTGTCGGTGCACGGAAACGCGCCGTTCGTCGAGCAGTCGTCGAGCACCACGAAGTTCGTCGGATCGAAGCGGGCGACGTTGACCCCGTCGACGAGCATCGCGAAACCGTCCTTGAAGATGCCGACCCACTCCGGGTATTCCTCGGACGCGAACACGAACTTCGTCGTCACCGCGTCGATCCCGGCCGCGACCGTGAACTCGAAGCTGAGCAGGTTCTTGTCGTAGGTGAACTGCTTGCTGAGCGCGGAGACGTCCACACTGGCGCCGGTGTTCGTGATGTTGGTGTAGCCGCTGGAGGTGTTGGTGGTCGGGAAATCGGCCGAGCCCGTCGTCATCACGATGCCGTCCGTGCCAATCACGGAGCCCAGGGTGGACGCCGCGTACGCGCGCGCCTGGTTGGCCGTGCCGACATAGTTGATCGAGCTCTGAATCACGGTCAGGCCGCTGGTCGGCGCCTTCCACGCGTTGATCAGCGCGTTGCCCGTGCCGCTGGCAGCCGGCGACTCGCTGCCCTCCGTCGTCTCCTTGACGATCGGTGGCGGAGCGATTTCCACGTTCTCGATTTCGCTCTCTTCGAGTTCGGGCAATTCGGCGTTGTCTTCCTTTTCGGCGCCGTAGGTCAGGACGTAGATATCGTCGGCAGACGGGTTGTCATCGACGCCATCGCCGCCTTTGGCCACGGCCGTGCCGGTGGCGAGCAGGGAGGCGATGAGTATCGCCAGTCGGGAATTCACAGGTTTCATGCGTGTCGGTCCATATTGCTGAGTGAAGACTGCCCTTCGGCGCCGAACGCTCCGTGTCCGTCGTGTCCCGTCCTGGGTGTGCTGCCGACGGTAAGACCCAGTAATGCCCAAAGGCCCGGCCAAGGTTCAATCGACGCACCCACGGACGGCCGCCACAGGGGGGCAATCGTCATTTCTGTGAACTACGACCAGTCTGTCGCGACGCGGCGCACTGGCCACTTCGATGATTTCGCTGCAACGTCGGCCGCGCGCCGGCCGCAGCCCGCGGCTGACGGACAGCCGCCGCCCCCCTGCGGTACCATGTCGTGGCCTCGTACACACCGATCCGGCATGAACCTTCGTCACCTGCGCTACTTCGTTGCCATCGTCGACCACGGCTCGATGGTGAAGGCCTCCGACAGCCTGTTCGTCGCGCAGTCCGCGCTCAGCCAGCACATGCGCAATCTGGAAGCGGAGCTCGGCGTTCAACTGCTGCTGCGGACCGGGCGAGGCGTCGTGCCGACTGAAGCCGGCCAGGATTTCCTCGGGCGCGCGCGCGCCATCCTGGCGCAGGTCGAAGATGCCCAGCGGGCCCTGCGCGAACAGAGCGCAACGCCACAGGGGAACGTGACCCTGGGCGCGCCGCCCACGGTCAGTGCGATGCTCGCCGTGCCCCTGATCCTGCAGATGCAGCAGGAGTTGCCCAAAGTGGCGCTGCGCGTGGCCGAAGGCATGAGCGGTTACGTGCTCGACTGGCTGCAGGCCGGGCAGATCGATCTGGGCCTCGTCTACGGCATCCAGCGCGCACCCGGCATCGTCGCGAGCGAACTGTTCACCGAGGAACTGTTCCTCGTCGGGCCCGCCGATGACGGGGACCTTGCCCCGATTCCGTTTGCCGCACTCGAGGGCTATCCGCTCGTGCTGCCGGGCCGCCAGCACGGGTTGCGCGACATGATCGACAGGCTCGCGCGCGAGCACCGGATCAGCCTGCGCGTGCAGGTCGAAATCGATGCGCTGTCGCAGATGAAGCTGCTGGTGCGCCACGGCGTCGGCCACACGATTCTGCCGTTGCCCGCCGTGCGCGACGAACTCGCGCGGGGCGAACTGATCGCGCGGCCCATCGTCGAGCCGCGGATTTCGCGCACCATCTATGTGGCCAAAGCCAGTGACCGGCCCCAGACACCCGCCGTGCTCGCGACGGTGCGCATTCTCGAGGAATGCGTGCGCCGCCAGATTCTGACGCCGTCGACCACATCCGCATTTCCGATACCCCCCAGCTGAAAATCCTATTGGGTTGCGGCAGCCCCACTGTCTAGGATCAAGGCCCGGCCGCTACGCGCCCATGGGCCGTTTTGTTACGATGCCCCGCCTGGGCGGCGGACCCCGCAACGGGTCGCGCGCCAACCGGGCGAGCCGGTCCCCTCCATCCTCCAGCCAAGCGGAATGAAGCATGCATACGGCAACCGACCACTCAGATACCGTCACCCAGCTGCGCGATACAGTCGAACGCGTCTGCAACGATTTTCCAGGCGAATACTGGCGCGCGAAAGACCGCGAGCGCCAATACCCCACCGAGTTCGTCCAGGCCCTGACCGACCTCGGCCTGCTGGCGGCACTAATCCCCGAAGAGTTCGGCGGCAGTGGCCTGCCGCTGTCGATGGGCGCCGAAATCCTCAAGGCCATTCACGAATTCGGCGGCAATGCCGGCGCCTGTCACGCCCAGATGTACACGATGGGCACCGTGCTGAGACATGGCAATGCGGATCAGAAGAACCGCTACCTGCCTAAGATTGCGAGCGGCGAATTGCGGCTGCAGGCCTTTGGCGTCACCGAGCCGACGGCCGGGACCGACACCACCAGCATCTCGACGATGGCCGTGCGCCAGGGCGACAGGTACATCGTCAACGGTCAGAAGGTGTGGACCTCGCGCGCCGAACATTCGGATCTGATGGTGCTGCTCGCGCGCACCACGCCCAAGGATCAAATCAAGAAGCGCACCGAGGGCTTGTCGGTGTTCCTCGTCGACATGCAGGAAGCCAAGCGCAACGGCATGACGATCAAACCGATCCGCACAATGATCAATCATTCGACGACCGAGGTGTTCTTCGACAACGTGCCCGTGCCCGTCGAGAACCTGATTGGCGAGGAAGGCCAGGGCCTGAAGTACATCCTGTCCGGCATGAACGCCGAGCGAATCCTGATTGCATCCGAATGCATCGGCGACGGCCGCTGGTTCACGAAGAAGGCACGTGACTATGCGTGCGAGCGCAAGGTGTTCGGTCGTCCGATCGGCCAGAACCAGGGCATCCAGTTTCCGATCGCGCGGGCCTACGGCGAGATTCTTGCCGCGAACCTGCTCGTCGACCATGCGGCGAGCCTGTACGAACAGGGCAAGCCCTGCGGCACCGAAGCCAACCTGTCCAAGATGCTGGCCTCCGAAGCGGCGTGGCACGCGGGCGAAGCCTGCATCCAGACCTTCGGCGGTTTCGGGGTCGCGGAGGAATACGACGTCGAACGCAAGTTCCGCGAGTCGCGCCTCTACCAGATCGCGCCGATCTCGACCAACCTCATCCTGTCCTATGTGGCCGAGCACGAACTCGGCATGCCGCGCTCGTACTGAGCACGGTCGACCTTCAATTCCCGCGGGAGCACAGCATGGCAGCACTGCCCAGATTCGACGCCTATATCAATGGCCAGACGGTGAAGCCTTCGGGCGGCCAGTACTTCGAAACCGTGAACCCCTATACCGCGAAGGTATGGGGGGAAGTCGCGCGTTGCACGGCAGATGACGCGAACCGCGCCGTCGACGCGGCTTACGCCCAGCTCACCACCGGCGAATGGTCGAAGCTCAATGCGAGCCAGCGCGGCGCCCTGCTCCGCCGGCTGGGCGATCTGATCCGCGATCACGCGCAGGAACTCGCCGAATACGAAGTGCGCGACAACGGCAAGCTCATCAACGAGATGCTGGCGCAGTGCAATTACCTGCCGCAGTGGTTCTATTACTACGGCGGCCTCGCCGACAAGATCCAGGGCGCGGTGATCCCGATCGACAAGCCCGATGTCTTCAACTACACGCGCCACGAACCCATCGGCGTCGTCGCCGCGATCACGCCCTGGAATTCGCCGCTGCTGCTGCTGAGCTTCAAGCTTGCGCCGGCGCTCGCGGCCGGCTGCACGCTGGTGATCAAGCCCTCGGAGTTCACGTCGACCTCGACGCTGAAACTGATGGAACTGGTCGAGAAGGCCGGCTTTCCGCCGGGTGTCGTCAACTGCGTCACGGGCTTTGGCGCGGAAGTCGGCGCCGCGCTGGTCGAACATCCGAAGGTCGCCAAGGTCGCCTTCACCGGCGGCACCGAGAGCGGCGCCTACGTGTACCAGCAGGCCGCGAAGACCCTGAAGCGCTGCACGCTGGAACTCGGCGGCAAGTCGCCGAACATCATCTTCGACGACGCGGTGCTCGACGACGCCGTCAAGGGCGCGATTTCCGGCATCTTCGCCGCCACGGGACAGACCTGCATCGCCGGCTCGCGCCTGCTCGTACAGGATGGCATCTACGATGAGTTCGTCAAACGGCTCGTCGAATTCGCGCGCTCGGCCCGCATCGGCAACCCGATGGACGCCACGACGCAGGTCGGCCCCGTCACCACGCCGCCGCAATACGAGAAGATCCTCAAGTACATCGAAGTGGCCAAGAGCGAGGGCGCGCAGTGCCTGCTCGGCGGTGGCCCGGCCACCGGCCCCGAGACCGGTGACAGCAAGTGGTTCGTGCAGCCGACGATCTTCGCCGGCGTCACCAACCAGATGCGCATCGCGCAGGAAGAGGTGTTCGGCCCGGTCCTGTCGATCATCCGCTTCAAGACCGACGAGGAAGCCGTCGAGATTGCCAACGACATCGCTTTCGGTCTGGCCGCCGGCGTGTGGACGCAGTCGATCAAGCGCGCCATCAAGGTGTCGAACGCCATTCGCGCCGGCACGATCTGGGTCAACACCTATCGCGCGATCAGCTACATGTCGCCCTTCGGCGGCTACAAGATGAGCGGCCTCGGCCGCGAGAACGGCATCGAGGGCATGCACGAGTATCTGCAGACCAAGAGCGTCTGGATCTCGACCGCCGCCGACGTGCCGAACCCCTTCGTGATGCGCTGATTGCAGCGCCCGCTTTACGTTCAGGAGTTGAAGACGATGAAAGGCCAGATTGCCGTCATGACCGAACCCGGGAAGCTCAGCTACCAGGAATACACGGTCCCCGATCCCCTGCCGGGCGAACTCATCACCCGCATCCTGCGCAGCAACGTGTGTGGCACCGAAGTGCACATCTGGTGCGGCCATCATCCGGCGAAGCAACGCGGCGGCCTCGGCCACGAGACGGTGTCGGTGGTCGAACGCATCGGGCAGGGCGTGACGACCGATCACGCCGGCACGCCGATCAAGGAAGGCGATCGGGTGGTGTCGACCTACTTCATCCACTGCCGCAAGTGCTATCCGTGCTCGAAAGGCCAGTTCTACCTGTGCGAGAACGCGTATCGGTGGTGGGGCCGCCAGCCGGAAGACGACCCGCATTTCCATGCGACCTTCGCCACGCACTGGATCATCCATCCCGAGCAGGTGTTCTTCAAAGTGCCGGACAACGTGTCGGACCAGGCGGCGGCGAGCGCGAACTGCGCACAGAGCCAGGTGTACTTCGGTCTCGACATGTCGGGCATCACCTACGGCGACAGCATCGTCATCCAGGGTGCAGGCGGACTGGGGCTCAACGCGGCGGCAATCGCACGCGAAAAAGGCGCGCAGGTCATCGTCATCGACGGCGTGCCGCTGCGGCTGGACGAAGCGAAGAAATTCGGCGCGCATCATGTCATCGACATGAACGATCACCCGACGCCCGAGGCGCGCGCGGAAGCCGTGCGCAAGCTGACCGGTGGCCAGGGTGCGGACTTCGGCATGGAGGTCACCGGCGTGCTGGCGGCCTTCCCCGAAGCCTATACGCTGATTCGCCCGGGCGGCGCGATGATTTCACTCGGCACCGTCACCCCCGGCAAGACCGTGCCCTATGATCCCGCGTTCGCGCTGCGGCGTGGCATCAACACGATCACCGCCCTGCGCTACAACGGCCCGTACCTGAAGAAGTCGATGGATTTCCTGTCGGCGAACCGCGACAAGTATCCGTTCGACACGCTGCTCGACCGTGACTATGCGCTCGACCACATCGTCGAGGCGCTGGACGACTCCGCGGCCCGCAAAGTGCGCCGGGCGTCGATCGTGATGCCGGCATGAGCGCGCTCGAAGGCATCCTCGTCGTCTCGCTCGAACAGGCCGTGGCGGCCCCCTACTGCGCGCGGCTGCTCGCCGAAGCGGGTGCCCGCGTGATCAAGATCGAACGCGAGGAAGGCGACTTCGCCCGCCACTACGACACGGTCGTCAACGGCGAATCGGCGTTCTTCGTGTGGCTCAACGCCGGCAAGGAATCGATCGTGCTGGACGTCAAGAACGCCGAGGATCTCGCGCTGATGAAGCGCATGATCGCGAAAGCGGACGTCTTCATCCAGAACATCCGTCCGGGTGCGGTCGATCGCCTGGGGCTCGGCTGGCAGGATGTCCATGCGCTGAATCCACGCGCCATCATGTGCAGCATTTCGGGCTACGGATTGACCGGCGAACTGGCCGACATGAAGGCCTATGATTTCCTCGTGCAGGCCGAAAGCGGGCTCGTGTCGCTGACCGGCACGCCGACCGAACCGGCGCGCGTCGGCATCTCCGTCTGCGATATCTCGACCGGCGCGACCGCCTACGGCGAAATCCTCCGCGCGCTGATCGAACGTGGCCGCACCGGTCTCGGCCAGCATCTCGACGTCGCACTGTTCGACGTGATGACGGAATGGATGAGCGTGCCGCTCGCCTACTACGAATACGCCGGCAAGCGCCTGACGGGCATCGGCCTCGACCATACCCAGATTTCGCCCTACGGAGCGCACCGGACGAAGGATGGGCTCATCATCATCGCCGTGCAGAACCACCGCGAATGGCTGAATCTGTGCAAGGTCATCGGCCGGCCGGCACTCGCCGACGACGAGCGCTTCAAGACCATTCCGCTGCGCGTGGCCAATCGGGCGGCGCTGACCGCCGAGCTCGAGGCGTTCTTCATGCAGCACACCCGCGAGGCACTGTCCCGGCTGCTCGATGCCGGCGACATCGCCTATGGGCGCATCAACTTCGTCGACGATGTCTTGAAGCACCCGGCGCTGAAGACCAAGCAGGTCGTGTCGCAGGGCCTTGTCGCCAATTTCGTGCGCCGCGTCTGCGACAATGAGCAGGTGCCGCGCGTGGTGCCGGGTCTCGGTGAGCATACGGCGACGGTGCGCGCTGAATTCGGTTGAGGTGCGGCCGGCACGGCCGGTAGGTCGAAAACAGCGCCTCGGCGCTCCAACAAGATGAATCGGGACGGGGAGGACACATGAAGTTGAAGGCCATATTGGCGGGGCTCACGCTCGCCGCGGGCATCACCGGTGCGCAGGCGGAAGACAAATGGTATCCGTCGAAATGGGGTGCCGATGACGAAATCGGCGCGTTCAACATGAACACGCCCGAGCGCACACTCGAAGCAGCGAAGCTGATCAAGACCGGCAAGACCTATCGGCTCGGCATCGAGACGAACACCAAAGTGCCGTCCTATCCGCCGCGTTATTTTCATCTGACGGTGCTGACGCCGAACCAGGAGCAGGGACAGTCGCTGGGCGAGAACAAGTTCAACTTCGCCGACGACATCATTGCCGGCTGGATGGGCTCCGGCTCGCAGCTCGACGGCCTCGGTCACGCGGCGATCGACGATGTCTACTACAACGGCAAGCGCAGCGCCGAATTCATCCGCGCCGACGGGCTCACGAAGTTCGGCACCCACAACATTCCACCCGTCGTCACGCGCGGCGTGCTGATCAACATCGCCGCCTGCAAGGGGACGGACGTGATGGCAGAAGGCGTCGCGATCAACAGCGCCGACATCAAGGATTGTGCGGCGAAGCAGCAGACCGAGATCCGCAAGGGCGACGTGGTGCTGCTGCACACCGGCTGGCTGAGCCTGCTCGGCAAGGACGACGCCCGCTTCGGCAAGGGTCATCCGGGGCTCGGCGTCGACGGCGCGAAGTACCTGGCGTCGCTCGACGTGATGGCAGTCGGTGCCGACAACTGGGGGCTCGAAGTGTTGCCGGGCGAGCAGAAAGGCATTCTGTTCCCGGTGCATCAGGAGCTGCTGACCAAGAACGGCATCTATATCCTCGAGAACATGGATACGCGTGAACTGGCGAAGGATCAGGGCTACGAGTTCATGTTCGTGCTCGGCGCCGCGCGCATGACCGGCGCGGTGCAGATGATCATCAACCCGATCGCCATTCGCTGAGACCCCTGTCGACGGGCCGCGCCCTGCACGGGCGCGGCCCCCACTCCTTTCGTGAGGCTCCCATGTCACTTGTCACCGTAGACGGTCCCTATTTCGAAGATTTCACGCCCGGCCAGATTTTCGCCGCGCCCTCGCTGACCGTGACCGACGGACACGCGGCGATGTACTCCGCACTGTTCGCCGACCGCATGCGCCTGCCGCTGGACCGGCACCTGAGCCGACGCGTGACGGGCGATGAGCGGCCGCTCGCCCACAGTTATCTTGCCGTACACCTGGCCGCCGGACAGACGACCTATGCGTCACAGCACGTGAAGGGCAACCTGTTCTATCGCGGCATGCTGTTGCGCAAGCCCGTGTTCATCGGCGACTCGCTGTACACGACGACGAAGGTCGTCGGCCTCAAGCAGAACAAGGCCAAACCCGGCCGCGCGGCGACCGGCATGGTGGCACTCGAGATGACGACCGTGAACCAGCGCGACGAGGTCGTGCTGCACTTCTGGCGCTGCCCGATGATTGCGTGCCGGAATCCGGACGCCGACACCGGACACAATGACGACTTCGGCTGGATCAAGAACAGCTTCGACGAAAGCGAACTGCTCGGCGCCCTGCCCCGGGGCTGGGATCTGTCACCGCTCGCCAGCGACGTCACGGGTCTGCGCGCGCCAACGGTCGCGGTCGGCGACGAATTCGACATCCTGCCGCAGGACACCGTCACCTGCGCACCCGAACTGGTGCGCATGTCGCTGAACATTGCCTATACGCATACCGATGCGACGCGCAGCTACCTCGGCGAGCGTCTCGTCTACGGCGGGCACACGATCTCTCTTGCGCTTGCGCTGATCGGGCGCGGCCTGCCGAACCTGCTCTCGATGGTGGCCTGGCGTTACTGCGATCATCTCGGGCCGGTGCTCGAAGGCGACCTCATCGGCACCCGCTTCAAGGTGGTCGGCATCATCGACGCGCCGCAGGGCGGCCGACTGTACGACCTGGAAGTCGAAGCGTTCGCGACGCGAAAGGATCGGGCAACCGGCGAGTATGCGAAAGAGAAAGTGCTCGCGTGGGGTCTCGTCGCCTGGGGGGCGTAGCTTCCGCCAGGCCCGGGTTCGTTGCGCGGGCGAGGGAACGGCTGGCGGTAGCCCGGACGCAGCGGCAGCGCTATCCGGGATCCTCTGCCCTTGGATGTGCTGGTGAATTTAGCCACGGAGAACACAGAGAACACGGAGGAATACAGGGATTGCGCGGGAGGGTCCCAGGCGCTGGCGTCACTGGATGCGCAGGGCCTTCCGCGCTGCCAGTACATTCATTTTCTTCTCCGTGTTTTCTGTGTTCTCCGTGACTAAATTATCAGCCTATCAGTACGCACAGAATCCCGGATTCTGCGGCGGCGTAATCCGGGACCCCCTGCCCTTGGATGTGCTGGGAAATTTAGCCACGGAGAACACAGAGAACACGGAGGAATACAGGGATTGCGCGGGCGGGTCGCAAGCGCTGGCGTCACTGGATGCGCAGGGCCTTCTGCGCTGCCAATACAATCAAGTTCTTCTCCGTGTTCTCTGTGTTCTCCGTGACTAAATGATTCAGCCTGCCAGTACGCACAGAATCCCGGATTCTGCGGCGTCGTAATCCGGGATCCCCTGCCGTTGGATGTGCTGGTAAGTTTAGCCACGGAGAACACAGAGAACACGGCGGAATACAGGGATTGCGCGGGAGGGTCGCAGGCGCTGGCGTCACTGGATGCGCAGGGCCTTCCGCGCTGCCAGTACAATCAAATTCTTCTCCGTGTTCTCTGTGTTCTCCGTGGCGAAATTATTCGGCCTGTCAGTACGCACAGAATCCCGGATAGCGCTGCCGCTGCATCCGGGCTACGCACCGTGGGCAGCACTGCCCGCCTTGATATCGGTGTTCGTGCTGCCGGCTGGGCAGCTCGTTCGAGCTGAACGATCAAATCCCGGCGGTGTGCCCGCCGTCGACCGTGATCACATTGCCGTTCATGAAGCGCGACGCGTCCGACACGAGGAACACGAGCGCACCGTCGAGTTCGGCCGGCTGCCCGAAACGTTTGGCGGGGATGCGCTGGCGCAGCCGATCGCCGGCCGGCGACTGCAGCCATTCGTCGTTCATTTCGGTGATGAAGTAACCGGGCGCGAGCGCGTTGACGCGGATGCCCTTCGCTGCGAGATCGACGCACAGATCGCGGCCTAGATTGATCAGCCCCGCCTTCGCCGCGCTGTAGGGCGCGAGATGTCCGATGGCGCGAATGCCGAGCACCGACGCGATGTTGATGATGCTGCAGGGCCGGGCGTCGGCGAGGCGCGCCTTAATCACGGCCTGCGCGAGCACCCACGGCCCCCGCAGGTTCGTCTCGTAGACTTCGTCCCATTCGTCGTCGCCGAGTTTCTCAGGCGCGCGCGGCCGCGCGATGCCGGCATTGTTGACGAGCGCATCGATCGGTGCGACCGCTTCGGCGGCGGCAACCGCGGCGCGGATAGCGGCGCGATCGCGCACGTCGAGCGCGTAGACATCGCACAGGCCACCGGCGGCCCGGATGTCGTCGGCCAGCGCCGCCATCCTGTCGACACTGCGCGCCGCCATCGCGACACGCGCCCCGGCGGCGGCGAGCGTCCGCGCGAAATGGCGGCCGAGACCGCTGGAGGCGCCCGTCAGAAAAACATGCTTGCCGCTCAGATCGAACAGACTTCGCAGAAATGGGCCGGTATCGCTCATGGTCCTTCCTATGTCTCGTTTACTGGGGTTTTGGCAGGCAGGTGTGGAAAGGCCTGCGGCGTGGGCTTCGTGGACGGGCGCTCGCCCTGGCTACTCACTGCCCGCTGTTCAGCGCCTCGTCGCACTGACGCCTCGCTGACAGCGGCTTCGCCAGGTCTTGCGCCAGGGGGCCCAAGCGTCACGCTGGACTCGCCCGCGCGCACCGCGCGGGGTGACGCCCGCCCGCGCATGACGTCCCATGACTGCCGTGCGCGGATCGGTCGTCTTCACGCGGTGTCTCTGCCGGGCCGGCGCGTCGCCGAGACCACGCGCCGGCACGCGGCTCACAGGCCGAGTTTCGGCTTCACCCACGCGGCCAGTTCGGCGATTGCCGCATCGGCTTCGGGCGCGCGACCGGCGAGGAAATGAAACACGTGCTGCATCTCGGGATAGACGCCGCACTGGATGTCGACGCCGGCCGCTTTCGCGCGCTCCGTGAAACGAATCGAGTCGTCGAGCAGGGTCTCATCGCCACCGACCTGGATGAATGTCGGCGGAAACCCCTTCAGATCGGCATACAGCGGATTCGCGAGCGGATCCTGCTTCGAGCCTGCGCCGAGGAAGGTGCTCGCCATGCCCATCAGAATGGCTTCCTGTACCAGCACGTCCTTCGCGGCATTGGTCTTCAGGCTCGCGCCCTTCCCTTCCATGTCATACCACGGCGACAGCGGCATCACCGCAGCCGGCAACGGCAGCCCCCTGGCACGGGCGCCGAGAACGAGCGAGGTGCACAGGCCACCGCCCGCGGAGTCGCCGGTGGTGGCGATGTGCTGCGGCTTGATGCCCTGGTCGAGCAGCCACTGATAGACGGCCACGGCATCCTGGTTCTGCGCCGGATGCGGATGCTCCGGTGCGCGACGGTAATGCAGAATCAGCGCGCGGCAGCCGACCGCCTTCGCCATGTGGCCGAACAGCTTGCGATGCGTGTACATCGATCCCGTGACGTAGCCCCCGCCATGGGTGCAGATCAGCACGCGGTCTTCGGTGCAGCCTTTGGGCACGGCCCACATGCACGGCACGCCGGCAATGTCGGCCTCGAGATAATCGACGCCGCCCGGCTCCACCGTGACGTCGCCCCAGTGCTCGAAGATGTCGCGGATCTCGTCGAGCCCCATCGCCGGGTTGGCGCCCATCGCGGCCACCCACCCTCTGTACAAATCCTTCAGTGCTTCAGCCTGTGTGCTGGCCATGATCGTCAACCTCCGGTCCTGTTGTCGTGAAAGTCGCGCGCGCGGACAGTCCGGCGTGCACGATGCGGGCAAAGGGCAAGGATAACGGCGGGCCCGGTACAGATCACCTGTCGGCGCTGTCCGTCCATCCCTGTGTCGAACCGGCGCGACAGGTCGCCGGCTGCGGGAGGCAGCCGGCGCTGTGGCTCAGCGGCCCGATTCGTTCAGCGCGCTGGGCTCGAAGTCCTTCTGATCGACGTCGCCGGGGTTGTTGACGTGCAGCATCTGCAGGGTCGTGCAGTGCTGGTTCTGCAGATCGATCGCAGCCGAGGAGTCGAGCAGCGGCACGCCGCTGCCCTTGTTCTGCGGCAGGTGGTAGTCCGGATGGGCCATGCCGCCGAGCAGCATCTTCCACAGGGTGCCCGCCTTGTCGTAGGTCTTGCCCATCACCGGCTGCATCGTCTGCGCGTCGACATAGAAATAGCGCTTCGACAGCGGATGATCGGAACGCGTCGGCTCACCTTCGAGGATGAAGGCCTTGCGCAACTGCCAGCTCACGTTCGGAAAGCAGCCCGAGTGGCCGCTGAAGTCGACGAACTGGTAGTCGTGATGGCGAGCCTTCAGATCGGCATGCTTCTGCTGGTCGTGCCGGTACATCGGCAGCAGCACGAAGGTCGAGCCCTTGTACGCCCACGTCATGTCCTTCACCCGGCCGCTGTAGCCGAGGAAATCTTCGATCATCAGATCGCTGCCGAGGAACGAGTCGGTGCGGACCGTCGTCGCGATGCGGCGTACGCGGCGCAGGTTCGGCACGTACATCCAGCCCTGCTCTTCAGCATTGTCGTCGCTGTTGTAGAAAATCAGGATCTTGGTGCCCGACACGTCACCCGGATCCTCGGCCGTCAGCGTGAACGCGCTGTAGACCGCATACGGATTGCGCTCGACGGACGGCATCGGGTCGACCACGTGGCGGTACATGAACCGCATGCCGACTGCGGTGAACGTCAGCGTGCGTTCGAGCTGCTGGCTGCGCATGTCACGGTAACCCCAGTACATCTCCGGGATGCGGCCGCTGTCGCCGGCATAGCTGTAGCGCATGTTCCAGATCAGTTTCTCGCCGGCACGCGGGTCCTCGAGGCTCGGCTCGCCCGGAAACGGCCGGCCTGCGACGTAGTTCAGCAGTTGCCCAGGTTCGCTGCCGAGCTGTGTCTGACTACCGTACTGCTGGGTTGCGGCGATGTAGTTCGGATGCGGGTCGAAGGACAGTGGTTCACCGACCGTGATGCTGAGCCAGTTCTTCGCGATCAGATCAGCGAGATCCGGATCGAGGATCTGACGATACTGTTCGAGCGTCTCGGCACTGATCACCGAACCCGGTGCCGGCGCCATTTCCTGGATTTCGACCGTATTGAATTCGAAGTCGCTGGCATGCAGGACGGGCGCGATGCCACACAGGGCCGCGGCGGCGAGCAACGTGCGCCCGCGGCGCGAGCGAAAAGAGCCGGAAACGGAATTGTTCATGACTGCCTATTCTGATGGGTGCTGGATGCGTGATCGCGACGGGCTGGCGACGGCGTCGCAGCCTGACACGAATGAGGATACCGATTAACCGGCCCGCGAAAAACAGCCTGGGCTTGCGGCGCGTCTGCGTCAGCTCTCCCATTGGGCCGCGGCAACGCGTTGTTCGTCATCGCGCCGGCATCAGGGGTCGCAGGCAACTTCGGTTCGTCGTCCGCGACCCGCCGACTGATGCCAGCGCCGCGGGATCAAGGCTGCCGATCACCGATTCACCGTGCCGTTGCCTGTGGGTCGTCGCGGACGTCCGGACGGCGCTCGTCGTGCCTGCCGAGGCGCCGGTCTGCTCTCAGGTGGCGACGCCGCCCACGTAGCGGTGGCCGGTCATGTGGACGATCGACCAGGCCGCCATGCCACGGATGCCGGGATCTTCGTCCTTGAGGAACGGCAGCAGACGCTCGATGGCGCCTTCGTCCTTGCGCTGACCGATCAACCAGATCGTCTGCATCCGGATATCCGCTTCCTTGTGATTCAGGCCCCAGTCATAGACCCGGCTGGCGTCGCCCGCAATCCAGCCCCAGGACTCGAGCAGGCGCGTCGCGGCGTCGTTCTTCAGCGGGCAGCAGGCGAGCAGCGCATCGGTGATCTGGGACGCCATCGCCGGCGGCAGCCGCTTCAGCGACCCTGCCATGACCGTGGCTTCCATCGTCGGGCCGTAGCCGATGATCTGAATGATCTGGCCGACCGCATCCTGGTCGCCCAGGGCGGCTTTGCTGGCGACAGCCGCCAGCGCGACGCGCTTGTCGCCCTCCGCGGCCAGCTTGTCGAGCGCGGTACGGGATTCCTTGCTGTCGACGAGTCCCAGCGCAACAGCGGCCACTTCGCGGATGTCGGGGTTCGTCGCTTCGTCGGCGGCTGCGAGCATCAGTTTGCCCATCGACTTGTCGCCGGTACTCAACAGCGTGTAGCTGCCGTAGGCGCGGATGACGGGTGAGGTTTCCTTCGCTTCGACGAGCGCACGCACCGCGGCGTCTTCGCTGGTGCTGCCGGAGCGCACCAGGGCCTGGAGCGCATGCTTCTTGACGAAATCAGTCCCGCCGTCGAGGGCCGACGCCAGCAGGTCGCCCATGTCGTCGCGCGGGATGGAGGCAAGAGACTCGGCCATCAGGCCCAGCACTTCGGTGTTCTCGGACGCGGCCTTGAACAGCAGGTTGACGCTGTTGGGGTGCGTGCCGGTGATCAGGGTGTCGATCGCGGAGCGTCGGATCACGATGTCGTCGATGGCGATGCAGCGTTCCAGCAGCACCAGCGCCTGGGCGTCGCCGATGTCCGACAGGGCGCCGGCGGCGAGTATCCGGTCATAGATGTCCTGCGAGTTCATCATCTGCCGCGCGACGTCGACCGCGCGATAGAGGCTGCTGTCAGCGTCGGTTTCGGTCGCGTGGACCGTGCCGGATGCGCCGAGCAGGCTGAACATGAAAGGAATGACGAGGGCTTTGAGTGTGAGATGGCGCATGACAGTCTCCGCGGCAGTGGTGGTCTTCGAGCAGGTTTCTTGCCGGAGGTTCCAAAAATACGGGCCGCATGGCGGCCCGTATTGAATCGAACTCGGAGGTTGCGCCGACGCAAGCGTCGGCGCAAGCGGCCTTAGCGGCCTTCCGTGAGGTAGTTCACGTCGAGGAGCTTCTTCACTTCATCCAGATCGGTCGCCGGAGCGGCGATACCGCGGGTCGGCACGAGCGTGCCGCGATTGTTCTGGACGTCCATCACGTTGATGGACTGGAAGATGCTGAAGCGGGTGCCCGGGGGCGTCACTTTGGCCTTCCAGTTGGTGACCTGTTCCTGCGCATGCGGGTCTTCCGACCACAGCTTGGACAGCTGCCAGATCTTCCACAGCTTGCCGGCCTTGTCGAACGCGTTGGAGTGGTAGCACTCGCCCGTTTCACGGTCGATGTGCAGGAACTTCAGCGAGTACGGGTGGTTGGAACGCTTCGGGATCTGCTTCACGACGTCGACCGTGCGCAGCGCCCAGTCGTCGAGCATCGCCCAGCCGTTCGGGCCGTAGAACACCGCATTGGCGTTGCGCGAGCGGGCGACGGCAAGCGTACGGGCAGTGCCGACGTATTCCCAGTCATGCTCGAGCGGACGGCCATTGAAGCAGTAGAAGTCTTCCAGCGTGTGGTCCGTGCCCAGCAGCGAGTCGGACTTCACTTCCACCGAAATACGGCGGACGCGACGGAGGCTGGGAATGTACGCCCACGAGTCGTCGCTCTTGCGCGGGTCGTCGTAGCGCAGGATCAGGAACGCGGTGCCGGCGATGTCGAACGGCGAGGTGAAGCCCGTGTATTCACGGAATTCGGTGCCCTTCGCAAAGCCTTCGCCATTGTTGACCTTGTAGTTCGTTTCCGGCAGGTCCGAACGGTGCGAGAACATCACGCGGCGGTAGGGGCCGGTGAGCACGCGCTCGAAGGAACCACCACCGGTATAGAACGGCTTGTACTTGCCGCCCGCTTCGCTCATCACTTCGTGGCCACTGTGCTCGCCGCCGGCGCGGACCCAGACCCAGTGCACTTCACCGACCGACAGGCCGGCCAGCTGCCAGCGGAAGTTCCAGTTCCACGCCATCTTCCAGCCGTCTTCAGCGCCCGGCTTGAAGGTGGCCGGATCGAACGGACGACCGGCGGTGTAGTTCTCGAGCGCCCCGTCGGACGCGATCGTCGCGGTGCCGGCGAACTGTTCGGTGGCCTTCTTGTAGACGTCCGGCGGCGAGATGTCGCCCGCGTCCTTGATCTTGACTTCCATGCCTTCGAAGATCTGGATGTCCTGGTACTCCGCCGGGGTGAACGGGCGGATCAGGTCGGCCTTGTCATAGGTGATGACGTCGCCGTCGACGAACTGCGGCTGGGCGCTCTGGTTCGCGTTGAACCAGGCCATGTAGTCCTCGGGCGTAAAGGCGCTCGCCACCAGCGGCTGCGCCGCGAAGGCGGCCAGCAGTGCAAGACGAATCGGATTTTTCATTGAGTTGAGCTCCTCGTTCTCTTATGTCTCGTTGAGTTCCGCGCCGACCGCCGTGGGTTCAAGCGGCCGGCGCGGATCTTTTCTCGTGTCGAAGCCCCAGTCCTAGAACTGGTACTTCAGCTGGAAGAACACTTCGTCATTGTTGCTGAGGGCACCGATGCCGCTACGCGCGACACCCAGCGGCAGCTCCTGGAACGGGTAGGTTCCACCGAAGCCGCTCGGACCGCCAGTCGAAGGCAATGCTGTGGTTCATGCGCCTGTCGGCCAAGCTCAACCTCTTCTTCGGCGTGCCGCAGACCGGCGCGCAGTACC
>LNFM01005986.1_pt1 | contig 20435 bp, 30 predicted proteins | sample 596031 | NCBI WGS metagenome assembly LNFM01 (sample SAMN04254537, study PRJNA301005) | activated carbon metagenome | isolation source: dual media filters at the Ann Arbor, Michigan drinking water treatment plant | place: USA: Ann Arbor | reverse complement strand
CGACGTACTGGCCGGGATCCTCACCGCCGGCGCGGATTTGCTCCGACAGCGCGGCGAGCCGCGCCTGGTCCCAATCCACCTTCTTCGGCAGATCAACCGCGATCTCCACGGCGCCATCCTGGAAGCGAACGGTGCCGGTATCCTTGCCAGCAGCGGCACGGGCGCCGATGGCGCGCTGCCCGTAGCGGAGCGCGATCGCGGCCTCGATCCAGTCCTGAGTGCGCTTGGCGGCATCCAGGGCCTCGCGCGCATCGGTCTGCAGCAGCGCCAGATGCTCGGCGGAAAGTGCGATGACGTCGCTGACCGGCATGTGGCGCAGCGCGTCGAGAGTGGGGCGGTTGGTGCGGAGAGCGTCCATCACGCGGCCTCCCGCAGCTTCGCGGATTGTTGCGCCGGCTCAGGCAGCCGCCGCGCAGCGCGGACGTCGGCGGGGATGAGATAAATCGGTATGCTCTGCAGCGCGTGGCGCACCAGCTGCGCTGGGTCGAGCCCAGCCGCGTCGCACCACTCGGCACGCGCCTCGCTCCAGCCGTGCCGGCTGTCTAGCAGGAAACGCACCGCATCGGTGCGCTCCCGCGGGGTGATGCCGCTGGTCCAGCTCTCGCGCAGCCCATGCGGCGTCTCGGTGACATAACACCTGGCCAGCCGCTCGTCGGGCGTGAGCGCATCGTCCAAGGCGCGCCGGATGACGGCTGCGGCAAGTTGGGCCTCGGGAATCGAGGGGCGTTCGGAAGGCATGCGGGAATGCTCCGTTCGGGTGGGATAATGGTCAGGGGAGAGGAAGGGGCGGCTGGGACGGCTATCCGTCGTCGGCACCGAGCGGGTCGTCTGGGGCGACCACGAGCGCCAGCACGGCGGCAGCGCTTGGCGGTTGCGGCCTGGCTATGGCGAGGTAGCAGCAGTCGCCAGCGCCATGACGCTGCTGGACGAGGTGAACCCAACCGCGCTGCGCCATTGCCGCGGCAGCCTCCGCGACCCCAAGAAGGCGGCGGCGATCATCGGTACTCAGCTTTGAGTCCCAGCCGATGTCGAAGGCCAAATGGCCGCGCCAGTAAGCGATGCTGTCGCCCGGCGTTGCCGTCAGCAGCCATGCCGCCAGCTTGGCTTTATCAATGGATGCGCGGGCAGCGGTAGGATCGAGGCGACTCATGCGCGGATCTCCCGCTCAAGCGCCGAGGGCTGGCGCGCCGCCGCGTGTTCGAACGCCTCAATATCCGCCAAGCGATAGACCACCCGCCCGCCGACCTTGAGGTAGGCCGGGCCTTGGTCGCGCCAGCGCCAGCGTTCCAGCGTGCGCGGGCTGAGGCTCCAGCGGCGGGCTAGCTGCACCTGGTTCAGGTGCAGGATAGGATGATCCATCATCGGGACCTCCGGTTGATGGCGTTACCGGCCTCCAATTGGCCTATGAAGCCGCGAACCTTGTCTGCGGTCGCCAGGCTGGGCGAGCGGCCCTGCCGGAGGCGGGTCACAAAGCTAGGATCGCCAATAGCTTCGCGGCCAAAATCGGACGGCTTCATGCGCGAGGCGCTGAGGAACGCTTCGATCTCGGCGACGAACTGTTCGGTAAAAGTTCTCATGGCTAGCGGTAGGAATGCCTAACCGATGAGGGATGGTCAAACGGAAAAAATAGGCTATTACCTATCAAGCGCCTGCAAGGAGTTAGCGCCCGTGGACCTCGACCCAACCCGTCTGCTCGTCATGAAACTGGTTCAGGAGCGCGGCACCGACCTGAAAAACGCCTCGATCGCCATCGGCCGCAACGCCGCCTACCTCCACCAGTACATCACCCGCGGCACCCCGAAGGTGCTGCCAGGGGATGCGCGCGAGGCGCTGGCTGTTCTGCTTGGCGTGCCGGACGCCAAGTTGCGGCCACCATCCGACCCGAGCACCCGACTGCCGGCCGCGGTTGACGCTCTCGATCCGCCGCCAACGCGTCGCCGGACGCGGGCATCGCTTGACGGATTCGCGTCGATCCCCGAACTCGATGTGCGCGCTTCCGCCGGACCAGGAGCGCTGAACGATGGCCTGGAAGACGCAAAGTCCACCTGGCAATTCTCGGAGACGATGATCCGGCACGAATTCCGCGCCAAGCCAGATGATCTGCGGGTCATCACCATCGACGGCGACTCCATGGAGCCGCTGCTGTCGTCGGGCGATCGCATCCTGCTCGACACCAGCCAGCGTATTCCCGTGCCGCCGGGGATTTTCGTGATCTGGGACGGCATGGGGGTCGTCGCCAAGCGGGTCGAGCATATCCCGAACTCGGAGCCCGCCACCATCGTGATCAAGTCCGTGAATCCGGCTTACCAGACCTATGAGCGGGAGGCGGAGGAAGTGAACATCATCGGGCGCGTGATCTGGCTGTCTCGGCGCTTGTGATGGAGTCGTAAGGCAGAGATGTTTGAAAGCTTTGGCCGCCACCATTGGAAGAGGGACATCGCATGAAGGTCTATGAGGTTGACGACAGCGGCTACCGTCTGATTGGCCGTGCCGACGTGCCCGATGAAGGCAGCTCAGTTTTTGAGGTGCCATTATTCGGCGCGGCATCAGTGATTGTGGAGCGCTTCACCATCAGTGCTGTGACGCACCTCCAACCGGGCACCAGTCCCCCGAATGTTGAGCGGGCAGTGGTCCTATCGGCCGGACAGCCTCCCGAAATCCTACCAGGGTGGCAGCCACTTGCCTCCTGATCTCGCTTCTACGGGCGCGAGCCACCGGCAGGTAGGGTGGAGCTGTCTTGGATGGCTCTGTTTGGCGCTGCTGGTCGCGAACGGCGCGTCGGCGCAGGCGCCACGCCTGACGATGATAGGAGTCGGCGCCGGCACCTCGTGTGCCGAATGGACCGCCCAGGCCGCAACCGACGAGGCGCTGGAGCAATGGGCCTTCGGCTTCGTCAGTGCGATCGCGGCAACCCTACAGATCGAGCGCGGCGGGGACCCGCTGGCGCAACTTGATCGGGAACGGATCCACAACTGGCTGCAAGGCTTCTGTGAACAGCGCCCGGCGACACCGCTCGGGGTCGCTTTGGCCCGCATGATCTTCTCGGCTGCGCCATGATACTCCTGCGCATGGGCGTGCTCGCATTGTCCCTGTGTGGTTCGTTCTCTGCGGCGTGGGCCGAACCCTTGATCGGCCGTGCAAACGTGATCGATGGCGACACCCTCGATATTCGCGGGGTGCGGATCCGCCTCCACGGTATCGATGCGCCTGAAGCTGCGCAGCTTTGTACCCGTGCATCGGGTGAACGCTGGCGCTGTGGTGCCGCGGCGGCAAATGCGCTGGCCGATCGCATCCGACAGGCTACGGTTCATTGCCGCGGGCAGGGGCGGGATAGGTATCGCAGGACGATCGCGGTGTGCACGCTGCGCGGGAAAGATCTTGGTCGTTGGCTGGTCCTCCGCGGATGGGCCGTCGCCGAACAGCGATACAGCCAGGCCTATGTCAAGGACGAGGCACAGGCCCGGCAGGCTCGGCGCGGTATCTGGTCCGGCGAGTTCGCCGAACCGCGGGACTGGCGCCGTACCCGCGGGGGCGGATAATTCAGCAATGCATCGAGAAGGCAGCCGCAATGGTGACAGTGGCTTTCGGCCTGTTGCAGGATCCGTCGATGAAGGCATGGCTCGGAGGCGTTGAGCCTGCATGGACACTTTTGGACCCGGCGAGCTTCAACGCGCTGCGACACCTCCCGCCATCGCCATCGGGTGGCCCGATCCGGCTTGCCACGGACCTCACCCCGGACGAGCTGCAACAATCCGCCGTGGCATCTCGCACCGCCATCCTGCTCAGGGCGGCCATAGCAGCGCCTGGGTTGAAGCTGACGGCGACGGGCAACCTGGCGCGCAGCGTCGTGGCCGACATGGTCGATCGGTTTGCGTGGCCCGATTTCGAAAAAGACGAGGCCTTCCGCTTCCACAAAGTGGTCAACGAGCCCGACTTCCTCCCGCTGCTGTTCACCAGGCAGATCGCGGAAGCCGCGGGCCTGCTGCGAAAGTCGAAGGGGCACCTTCGGACCTCGCCACGTGGACGCGCTGTGTTGGGCGAGACGAACCTGCCATCGCTGCAGGCTCTACTGTTTCACCTGACAATGTGGCACCTCGACCTCAGTGATTTCGGGCGCGGCCTGCATAGTCGGTGGCCCCAGGGCGATGTTGGCCTGGTGCTATGGTCGCTGTCGGTCGCCGCCGACGAGTGGCAATCGCCGGAGCGCCTGACGCGCCTGTGCACGATCCCGATCGACAGCGTGCTATCAGCCGAATGGGACTCCAGCAGCATGATGATGGAGGCACGCATCCTGCGAACGCTGCAATGGTTTGGCCTGCTGGATCACCGGCGGGAGGCGATCGAGGGCCAACGCTTCGGGGCTCGGCACTTCTATCGGAAGTCGGCACTGTTTGATCGGTTTCTCTCGTTCGACGTGAAGACCGAGGCGAGCGCAGCGATTCGGCATTAACGGTGACGCCAAACCGACGTCTGCCTTTTCGCTCTGCTGCTTTCTTCTTCTCTGACCTTCGCGCGGCGCATATCTGCGCTTTCGCTCGCACAAGATGGCGGTAGATCGTCGTCCTGCGATGATCATGAACCCCGCCTGCCTGGCCAAAAATCCTCACCTGCCGCCGCACCTCCGTGAGGTCTGCAGCATCTTGGCCGCCGGCCTGCTGCGGCTGCGCAGCCGCGCCGCCGAGGAAGCTGCGCGCGAGGCTGCTGACCGTGGAGAGCGTGGCCTACACTTCCCGGCCCCCCAGCGCCTGGATGCGAACCGGACCAACCGGAGACCCGCATGACACGCGCCACCAAATCCAAATCCGGCTCCCCGCCGGCGCCGACCATCCCCGCCATCCCGTCTGCCGACGTGCTGGGTCGGCTGGCAGCCCTGAAGACCGCAGCCACCACCGACCTCAAGCAGCAATGGCGGGAACTTTTCGCCGCCGAGCCGCCGCCCTACAATCGGCGCTTCCTGGAAAGCCGGCTCGCTTACCGCATACAAGAGCTCGCCTATGGCGGCCTGAAGCGCGAGACGATCCAGCGCCTCGAGGCCTTGGGTGAACAGCTCGACGGCGGTAATCCCGTCCTGCGGCGCATCCGGGGCGACGACAAGCCGATCACCGGCACGCGCCTCATCCGCGAGTACGAGGGCGTCGAGCACAGCGTGACGGTGCTGCACGACGGCTACGAGTACCAGGGGCGCCCCTACCAGTCGCTCTCCTCCATCGCGCGCGCCATCACCGGCACACGGTGGAATGGCTGGCTTTTCTTTGGCCTCAAGAACCGGAGGGGAACGGCATGAGGCGCAAGCCCATCGCCGAGGCCGCGATGCCGGCCACGGTCAGGAAGATCCGCGCCGCGGTGTACACGCGGAAGTCGAGCGAGGAAGGGCTCGAGATGGAATTCAACTCCCTCGACGCGCAGCGCGAGGCGTGTGAGGCATATATCACCAGCCAGCGGTCGGAGGGATGGGTACTGGTGCCAGACCGCTACGACGACGGCGGCGTCTCCGGCGGGACGCTGGAGCGGCCAGCGCTAAGGCGCATGCTGACGGACATCGAGCGCGGCCGCATCGATGTCATCGTCTGCTACAAGATTGATCGGCTGTCGCGGGCCCTGATGGACTTCGCCAAGCTGGTGGAGGTGTTCGATGCGAATAGCGTGACCTTCGTTTCTATTACTCAATCCTTTAATACAACTACCAGCATGGGCCGGCTCACGCTGAATATATTGCTGAGCTTTGCACAGTTTGAGCGCGAATTAATTGGCGAGCGTATCCGCGACAAGGTCGCGGCGTCGCGGGCGCGCGGAATCTGGATGGGGGGCTTCGTGCCACTCGGCTACGACGCCAAGGACCGCAAGCTGCTGGTGAACGAGGCCGAGGCGGCGCTGGTGCGGCGGATCTTCGATGGCTTCGTCGAGACGGAATCTGGCACGGAGCTGGTCCAGGCGCTCCGGGCCGAGGGTGCGACAACGAAGCGCGGCCGCGCCTTCACCAAGAGCGACGTCTATCGCGTGCTGAGCAACCGCACATACCTGGGCGAGGCCATGCACAAGGGAAAGTCGCACCCGGGCGAGCACGCCGCCATCGTGCCGCAGGCGATGTGGGACGCGGCGCACGCCCTACTCTCGATCAGCCCGAAGACACGCGCCAACCGCACCCGCTGCCAGACGCCTTCGCTGCTGCGCGGGCTGATCTTCGGCAGCGATGGGCGCGCGATGTCGCCCACCCACGCGCGAGGGCGCCGCGGGCAGCAGTACCGCTATTATGTCAGCCAGTCGGTGTTGAAGGGCAGCGCTGCGGACGGGCCGGCCATCGCCCGAATTTCTGCCGCGGAGATTGAGGGCGCGGTCATCGCGCAGGTACGGGGGCTGCTGCGTCAGCCGGAGGTGGTGCTGGGCGCCTGGCGCGCCGCACGGGTGTCGGCGCCGGACATGACCGAGGACGATGCGCGCCTGGCGCTGGAGCGGCTGGACCCGCTGTGGGAGGAGCTGTTTCCGGCAGAGCAGGCCCGGATCATTCGCCTCCTCGTCGACCGCGTGGACATCGGGCCGGGCGGCGCCGATGTGCGGCTGAAGCTAGAGGGGTTGGCCAGCCTGGCGCGCGATCTGGCTGCGCCGCCTGCCGAATTGGCGCAGGTGGCATGACCGGCGCCGCGCAGATGCTAACCGTCCGGGTGCCGCTGGCGGTCCGGAAGCAGCGGGGTGGGCGGAAACTGGTCCTGACGCCGGGCGGCATGGCACCCCGCGGCGCCTCGGCTGCGGACTCCACGCTGGTGAAGGCGCTGGCCCGGGCGTTCCGTTGGCGGCGTCAGATGGAGACGGGCCGCTACGGCACGATCAATGAGCTGGCGGCGGCCGAGAAGATCAATTCGTCCTATGTCTCCCGCCTTCTGCGGCTCACGCTGCTGGCGCCGGATATCGTCGAGGCGATCCTGGATGGGCGGCAGCCCGAAGAGATGACGCTGCCGGGGCTGATGGAGCCGTTTCCAGTGGAGTGGGAGAGGCAGCGCGACGAGCGGAGGCCTGAACGATGATACCGCCAAGGGACTGTCGCGAATTTCGTGTGCGGCCGGTCATGAAACGAGGAAAGGAACCCCCTCATGGCCAGACGGAAAGCACCACAGATACCGGACGAGATCCTGGACCAGCTGCTGTCCGGTGCGGAGGCGAGCACCGCCTTCGACCAGGGCGGGCTGCTGGATCAGTTGAAGAAGGCTTTGGCCGAACGGGCGCTGAATGCCGAGATGGACCATCACCTGGCGGGTGATGGCGGCGTCGGGAACAGCCGCAACGGCTATGGCCGCAAGAGCGTGGTGACCGACACTGGCCGCATGGCACTGGAGGTGCCCAGGGACCGGCAGGCGAGCTTTGATCCGCTGCTGATCGCGAAGTACCAGCGGCGCTTTCCCGGCTTCGACGACAAGATCATCTCGATGTACGCGCGCGGCATGAGCACACGGGAGATCGCGGGCCACCTGCTGGATCTGTATGGCATCGAGGTCTCGCCGGACCTGATCAGCACGGTGACCGACGCGGCGCTGGACGAGATCGCGACCTGGCAGGCCCGGCCGCTGGAGCCTGTCTACCCGCTGGTGTTCTTCGACGCGCTGCGGGTGAAGATCCGCGACGAGGGGTTGGTCCGCAACAAGGCGGTGCATATCGCACTCGGCGTCAGGGCCGACGGCAGCAAGGAAATCCTTGGCCTCTGGCTGGAGCAGAACGAGGGCGCCACGTTCTGGCTGCGGGTGATGAACGAACTGCGCAACCGCGGCGTCGAGGATGTCCTGCTCGCCGTGGTGGATGGGCTGAAGGGTTTTCCCGAGGCGATCCTGGCGGTGTTCCCCGAGGCCTCGGTGCAGACCTGCATTGTTCATCTGCTGCGCCACAGCCTGGATTTCGTCTCCTGGAAGGACCGCAAGCTGGTGGCAGCGGCCTTGAAGTGTAGCCGCCGGAGTGAAACTGACCCGGTCGCCGGTTGAAAGCTGACCCAGGCTTAGGGTGCCCCTGTCGTTTTTGCGGGGGCCTGGATGCTTGGGGGAGAGCTGGCGTTGGAGATCCGGGTATTGGCCAGGCACGGCAAGGGCGTGCGCGAGATCGCGCGGGAGATCGGCGTTTCGCGGAACACGGTGCGGCGCTACCTGCGTGACGCGGAGGCGGCGCGGTATCGGGCGCGGCCACCGCGGCCGGGCAAGCTAGCGGCGTTCGAGGGCTACATCGCCGATCGGATCGCGTCGGCGGCGCCGGAGCGGCTCGAGGCGACGGTACTGCTGCGGGAGTTGCGCGAGCGTGGCTACGCGGGCGGCTACAGCATCCTCAAGGAGCATCTCGCCCGGTTGCGGCCCGCTGCCGAGCCGGAGCCGGTGGTGCGCTTTGAGACGGCGCCAGGCGAGCAGATGCAGGTGGACTGGGCTGTGATCCGGCGCGGAGCGGATCGGCTGTCGGTGTTCGTGGCCACGCTGGGCTGGAGCCGTGCGGCTTATGTCGAGTTCGTCGGTGACGAGCGGCTGGAGACGCTGCTGGCCTGCCACGAACATGCCTTCCTCGCCTTTGGCGGCGTGCCGCGGGAGGTGCTCTACGACAACATGCGCACCGTGGTGCTGGAGCGCGACCGCTACGGACGCGGCCAGCATCGCTTCCATCCCGGCTTCCTCGACTTCGCGGGTCACTGCGGCTTCCGGCCGCGGCTGTGCCAGCCCTACCGGGCGCAGAGCAAAGGCAAGGTCGAGCGCTTCATCCGCTACCTGCGCGGCAGCTTCTGGGTGCCGCTGGCGAGCCGCATGGCGGCGGAGGGCGTCGTGGTGGATGGCGCGGCGGCGAACCTCGCAGTCGGGCGCTGGCTACGGGAGGTGGCGAATGCCCGGGTGCATGCCACCACGGGCGAGGTGCCCGCGGTGCGGCTACAGGAGGAGCGCGGCGCGCTGAGCCAGATCCCGCCGCCCTATGGCGGCCTGCTGCCCCGCCACGCCCTGGTGGCGCCATCGCCGTCTCCGCGGCCGATCGCCGGGCTGCAGCACCCGCTGGCGCTCTACGACGCGCTGTTCGCCGCCCCGGTGGCGCCGGAGGCAATGCGATGAGCGGGACGCAGCACGAGCGCATCAGCGAGCTCTGCGCCGAGCTCCGTCTGGCGGCGGTGCCGGACCTCTACGGCGCGACCGCGCAGGCCGCGGCGGCGCGCGACGCCACCTTCAGCGACTTCCTGGAGGAGACTCTGCGGGGCGAGCGGGAAGTGCGCCGGGCCAGGGCGCGGGAGATGTTCGCGCGCACGGCGGGCTTCCCCGCGGTCAAAACGCTGGACGGCTACGACTTCGGCTTCGCCACCGGCGCGCCGCGCCAGCAGATCACCGAGCTCGCCAGCCTGGCCTTTGTCGAGCGGGCCGAGAACGTGGTGCTGCTCGGCCCGTCGGGCGTGGGCAAGACGCACCTGGCGATCGCGCTGGGGTATCTGGCCACGCAGCGCGGTTGGAAGGTGCGGTTCACCACGGCGGCCGACCTGGTGCTGCTGCTGGAGGCGGCGCAGCGGCAGGGGCGGCTGAAGGAGGTGCTGCACCGCGCGGTGAACATCTACCGGCTGCTGATCATCGACGAGATCGGCTACCTGCCGATGGGCCGCGAGCAGGCGAACCTGTTCTTCCAGGTCGTGACCAAGCGCTACGAGCGCGGCGCGATGATCCTCACCTCGAACCTGACCTTCGGCAGCTGGGACCAGGCCTTCGCGGGCGAGACGGTGCTGACGGCCGCAATGCTTGATCGCCTGCTGCACCACGCCACCGTCGTGCAGATCAGCGGCGAGAGCTACCGACTGAAGGACAAGCGCCGTGCAGGTGTGATGGCGAAGAAGGAGAGCCGCTGAGCGGCGCCGCCCGGGGTGGGGCTCGCCCCACCCCGGGCATCACGTGGGTCAGCTTTCAACCGGCACCCAAGCGCGATGTGGGTCAGATTTCAGGCGGCGTTGACATTGAAGGACATCTACCGCGCGGTGGATGCCGCCGCGGCCGAGGCGGCGCTGACGGCGTTCGCGGCCAGCCCCTGGGGCCGCAAATACGCCACCATCGGCCAAAGCTGGCGCCGCGCCTGGGGCGAGGTCGTGCCGTTCTATGCCTTCCCCATGGAGGTCAGGCGATTGCTCTACACGACAAATTCCATAGAGGCCCTCAACTCGCGGCTGCGCCGCGCGGTCCGCGCCAGGGGGCATTTCCCGACCGACGAAGCGGCGCTGAAACTGCTGTTTCTGGTCTTGAATAGGGCCGAGAAGGAATGGACCATGCCGCCGCGTGAATGGTCCATGGCCAAGGCGCAATTCGCCGTCCTGTTCGGCGAACGCTTCACCCGCGCCATGGCCTGACCGTGTCGTTCAACCGACCGACCGTACACGAATTCCTGACACTCCCCGGTTCCAGCGGTTGAAGACCGTGGTGTAGGGCCCGTACTCGGGCGGTAAGGCTCGCCAGCGGCAGCGGCAGCCCTCACGAAAGCGGTGCACGATGCCGCTGATAACGCGACGGTCGTCCACGCGCCGCGGCCCGGTGTGGACCATCGGCAGATGCGGCTTGATCGCCGCCCATTGCACGTCGCTCAGCCAGAACAGGCCCGACACCGTCCATCCCTCACAGTTTGGCAGGGTGAATCACCGCACCAGCTTCACGTCAACTGAGTACAGACCCTAGAGACAGCTTTTAAAAGAAGCCAGGTTGACATGGTGCGAGCACACGGTATCCAATTACCTCAAGAGACTTTTCTTACCGCCTATGGGTCGGCAGCTTCTAGACCATTCACTGTATGCTCCATGAAGAGGACACATCGATGACAAATTCTATTGAGAACGCCAAAGAAATGGATAGGCTTCGTGCAGAACTTGGCGCGACTGAAACTGCACTTCAAATGCTTCTTGTTTATCTCGGCGATATATTGACGGTGGCCGATCCAGAGCTCTCCGCCAGACAGCGCAACGCCCTCGTCACCCTCCTTTCAGAACTAGACCAAAGCAGAGGAAGTCGACTTCTGGAACTATTCAATGTCGGCTTAAAAAGGCTGTCCGCCAAAGCATCACATCGAATAATAAATTGATGCTGCCAGCTTAGCCTTACGCCTCCGACGCGGCTCTGTTGCAAAAATGATCTGACGGTAAAAGTTCCCCTTTCCCCGGATATCCTCATCCTACGGCTTCGGTGACGGGTATCCCGAGCGCGGTGAAGCCGTTCAGGACGGCCACACGAACCTGGAACTCGGCGACCTGGCGGTCGAAGTCCCTCGCTGACAGGCGTTGGCCCAAGAGTTTGACGCAGTGCATCTTGGTCTCTGCGCGGCTTCGGCGGTGATAGCCGCTCCATCGTCGCCAGATGGTCCGACCGAAGCGCCGCGATGCACGGAGGGCTTCATTTCGTGCGATCGCCCCGGGGCCGTCAGCCTTCCAGGGTTTGGCGTTCTTCCGGGGCGGTATGATCGCGGCAGCGCCGCGGGCGGCAATGGCGTCGTGGCACTTGCGGGTGTCGAAGGCACCGTCGGCGGTGACACTTGCGACCTCCTGGTCAGGTGGGATCTGATCGAGAAGCTCAGGCTGCGACCCGTGATACGGAATGTCGACCTTCAGGGTCCTCTGGCGTCGGCTCAGGGTGCTGAAGTTTGGCTCGGTCCAATCGAGACCGATCAGCCGCAGGAGGCTCTCGACGAAGCCGGTCGTCTGGCGCAGCGCCATGCCGAACAGCACTTTCATGGTCAGACCGGTCTGGACAGCAGCATCGCTATAGACAGGCTGTCGTCCCCGTTTACCGGTCGGCGCGGCTTCCCAGGTCATCTCTCAATCGAACCAGATCGTCAGCGAGCCCCGCCGCTTGAGCCCGTAGTTGTAGGCAGGCCAGTTCCTGGTCTTGTAGGTCGGCCCGTGTCGGTCTGCTCATGCCTGCCAGCTATCACGCTGGATTCGCGAGATGAATCCCCCCTTCCGGCCATTTGTGCAACAGAGCCCCGACCAACATCCGCAGCAGTGTCGATTTGCCGGCAGCATTGCGGCCGAGGATGCCCACCGCATCGCCGGGCCGGATGATACCAGAAACGTTCCACAGCACATGCATCATTCCGCCAAGGCGCATGTCATAGTGCTTGGAAACGCGGTCGAAATAGAACATCAGAATTCGAGCTTGGCGCGCACAGCGCGCACGGCCGCCAGCCCAAGCAGGTTCAGCACGACCACCCAACCCAGCACATAGAATACATCGTAATAAGCCGGGATCAGGTCGCCAAACATGCCGTCGCGCAGCATTTCATGAATATGCACCTGGGGGTTCCACAGCAGGAATTCCCGCAGATAACGCGACATATAATGCAGAGCAAAAAACGCGCCCGAAAAGGGCAGTGCTAGGTAAGTCAGGGGGTGGACGATGCGATCCAGCACCTCCCACCGCGCAGTGCCGGCTGCGACGAGCAGTGCGAGGCCGTTCGAGAAACCAAACAGCAGCAAAATCGCGAAGACCATGGTCAAAATATTGTTTGGAGCGAAACTGGTAAGCCAGACACTACCGACAATCACGAGCGTCAACACACAGATTACGGCGGCCATTTCCAGCAGGTTACGCGCCAGCAGGATGTCCAGCAGCTGGACCTGGCGATGGTACAAAAGTGTCGAATTTGCATTGAAAGCCGAGGAAGCGCGGTTAACGATGGAGCGGAAGCCGAAGTAGGGCGCGTAACCGATGAAGGCGAACAGGAACGGCGGTACTGTACTCATTCCACCTGCTCCAACGAGCGACTTCAGCGCGCCGATGAGGCTAGCCAGAACTAGCGGCTCGAGGAATAGCCAGGCGAAGCCGAGATTGTCACGGCCAAAGCGGGTCTGCAATTCCCGCAGCAGCAGCGCGTGGATGACCCGCCCCTGGATCTGAAATCCTTCGACGGTCCGAGCGAACTGGCTCCGCGCCGGCGGCAGGCCCGCAGGCAGCCCCGGGGGCAGGCCGTCCGGGCCGCCGTTCGCCGCACTCACGGTCTACCTGCCCCGCCACCGCGCAGCAGCGACCGGGCCTCGACCGAGCCGCCCGGCACGGCGCAGGCCACGCGGGACCGCTCAGCCATGCCGGAGCGGACCAGCAATTCACGGCATTCGCGGAAGCTTGCGAGGATATAGGCACGCACCATTCCCACTTGCGCTGTCTGCCCATTCGGTAACGCCACCCGATTCGTCGCGCCGGGTTGCGCCTGGCTGGCTCCAAGCACCAGCGGGTCGCTCGACGCGGCCGGAGATGCGGCTGGCGCGGCGCGGTCGCGCAGGCCTTCGGTCCCCAGCCAGGAACAACCCGCCAAGAAACAGAGACTGAACAGCACATCCATGGCGCACATGACCGCGGTGCCGGATGATGAGTCAGCCGGCAGGGCCGGCGCCTGAGCGGGATGGATCATAGAGTTCGTAGCTAGCAGAAGGCCACGGCTTAGGCAAAATGCAACTTCACGTAGTTACCCATGCAAGCCGGGCACGCCATGCCACCGCCGGCCGACCCCGCGCTGCCGACATTGCGGCTGGCGCGCGCCTCGCTGACTGACCTGCCGCATCTCGGCGCCCAGCGGGATGGCAGATGCCGAAGTCTGGCACTGAACCCCAGGCCGGCTCCGCCCGCCGCGCCTCCGTATGCGGAACGTTTCGGCGCTGCTGGTCGTGGCCGCCGGCCCGGGTCCACTCGGAGCCCGTCCCGGGAACGGGTGAGGAGGCTCGACAGGCGAGGCAAGCGGTGATTCGCTTGGGGGCATGACGAAGCGTTTTCGGCCCTGGAAGGTGGACGACGTCTGGCTTCTGCCGCCTCGGTGCAGAAGTTCGTGCCTGAGGGGCAGGCTGCGCATCTGGTCCGCGACACTGTGGCGGAGGAACTCGATCTTTCGACTATCCCCGCGGCCTACACGGAGCCGCGCCGCTATCCCCGTATAAGCCGGCGATGATGGTGGCGCTGCTGCTCTATGCCTACAGCCGCGGCGACTACTCTTTGCGGCGGATCGCACGCCAGGGTGTCCGGCAGGGTGGCGGTGTCGCCGCGGTCGGCGGGGTGCATCTTGGCGGCGACCACCGCGCCGGTGTCGAGGTCGACCGCGTGCTCGGGCTTGTGCGCCAGCCGCGTGCGACCGTCCTTCAGCCGGGCGATGCGCGCGTCCGGATCGGCCGAGCTCTCCCAATCGGCGTTGGACAGCTTCTTGCCCTTGCGGGCGCGATCCAGCCGGACGAGGTCCTCGGCCGTCGGCGTTTCGATGCCGCTCTTGCGGGCCATGCGGGTGAGCATCTCGCGGTAGCCCTGGGACTGTCGCGAATTTCGTGTTTGGCCGGTCATGATGGGAAGAAAGGAACCCCCTCATGGCCAGACGGAAAGCACCGCAGATACCGGACGAAATCCTGGACCAGCTGCTGTCCGGTGCGGAGGCGAGCACGGCCTTTGACCAGGGCGGGCTGCTGGACCAGCTGAAGAAGGCGCTGGAAGGGCCGTCCACCACATCACCTCAACCCAACAGGCTGGCCAAATCTCCCGAGCCATCGCTCAGTTGACCCAAGACGCGCCGCGAGCGACGCTTAGTTTTACTCGAACAATCCCATTGCTTGGGCGACGTCGCACGATGAAATATGCAGAATGGCACCGCGAACGTGGTCCGGTGACACGCGAGGACGTCCTTTGGGCTTACCGATTCCTCTTGGATCGGGAGCCCGAGTCGGAGGATGCCTATGGTGCGCATATGCTGCACCCAACCCCAAGGAGCCTACGCGAGGCCCTGATCGCCAGCGACGAGTTTCAGGCCAGGCTTAACTGGACAGCGCGCGATCGATGGGTGATCGCGCCGATCGCCGGCGGCTCGCTGTTGGCCTGGATCAACCTTACTGACCGCTTTGTGTCGGGGGGAATGATGGCCGACGCCTTCGAGCCTGAGCTTACCGATTTCATAATTCGGAACCTCAAGCCAGGAGATGTGTTCTACGACGTCGGCGCAAACCTCGGCTGGCATACGCTGCATGCCGCTGTCGCAGTAGGCCGGGAAGGCCACGTGCATGCTTTCGAGCCGCGCGCGGACCTTGCCGGCTACCTCCGACGCACCCTAGAGCTGAACGATCTAGAGGGACGCGTCACAGTGCACCAGCTAGCGCTGGGCGCTGGCCCGGGTCACACCCAGCTCCTTGTTGTACCTGGGGAGAACAACCCAGGACACAGCTTCATCGGCCCCGCACGGCCTGGCGAGGTGGCCGTGGGCGAGGCTGAAGTGGTAGCACTGGATGCTCTTGGACTTCCCCCGCCGGCACTGATCAAGATTGACACGGAGGGTGCAGAAGGTTTGATCCTGCTCGGCGCACGCGCAATGTTGGAGCAGCACAAGCCACTTATCGTATGCGAAATATTCCCGGAATGGCTACGGCGTGTCAGTGGCCTGACCGTGGCTGGATTCCGCCGCCAGGCGGGACGTTTGGGCTACGAAATGCTTGAGGAATTCGGGGCGATCCCGCCAGACAATCCCAAAGACGTCGTACTACGCCCGTCACCGACCCGATGACGAAGTTGCGCGCAACCGGGTAAGCTCGTGTTATAAAACAGCCGCCGAACGCGTGCGCGCATCAATCAACAGCTCGGTAACCAGAGCGTCGATGTCGCTGCGCGGGCGCAGTCCGGTGGCGGAGGCAAGGCGGTCACCGCGTCCAGCGGCGCGGGGGATGTCACTCGCGCGCAAACGGGTTGGGTCAATCCGAATCTCGAAGGGCACGGACGCCCATTTTCTCATCCGTTCCAAAAGGAACCGGATGGGATGCACGGTGCCCGAGCAGATGTTGAAGGCCGAGCGAGCGGGCAGGGCGGACGCGACATCAAGAAGGCGGATGTAGGCGTCGCAGACCTCGTCGACGTGCAAGAAGTCGCGCTCGGCGTCCAGGTTCCCAACCGACATGACGGGCGGCTGCCGGCCGGCCTCGATCGCGGCGATCTGTGCGGCGAAAGAGGGCAAAACGAAGCGCTCGTCCTGGCCCGCACCGGAGTGGTTGAATGGCCGCGCCACGATCAGTCGTGCGCCGGCCGGCAGGATGTCGGCGAACAGGGCTTCCGCTGCCGCCTTGGAGCGGGCGTAGGCGTTTTGTGGCCTGAGCGAGGCGTCCTCGTCCACGGGTCCGTCGTCGAAGCTCCTGCCATAAACCTCGGCCGAGCTCGCGCACAGAACGGTTGCATCAGGCGCGTGCCGCGCGCAAGCCGTGGCAAGGGCCACCGCGCCGCAGACGTTAGTTCGCCAGGTGCGGGCCGCAGCCGCTTCGGCGGCCGCCACGGAAGACTTCGCCGCGAGATGGACGACGTGTGTGGGCACGAGTTCGGCGATCACCGTATCCACCGCAGCCTCGTCGGCCATGTCGAGCACGCAGGGCTCGAAACCCTCGGGCGCCGCCGAGCCACGCACGAGTGCGACCAGTCGGGCGCCAGGACCGGCCCAGGCGGCGAGCCGTCCGGCGAGCCGGCGCCCGACAAAACCTCCCGCCCCGGTCAGCGCTACACGCGGCGGACGGGACGCGCTCAATGATGCAGGCCCGGGGCCCGAAGCCGCGCGAGATCGGCGTCGACCATCTCGGTAATCATCTCCTCGAGAGTCGACGTCGCTTCCCAACCGAGCTTGGCTTTGGCCTTTGCGGGATTGCCCAGTAGCACGTCGACCTCGGCAGGGCGAAAGAGTGCAGGGTCGATGACCAGATGTACGTCCATGTCAAGGCCCGCGTGTTCGAAGGCGATGCGGCACATGTCGCGCACGGTGGTGGTGCGTCCCGTTGCCACCACGTAGTCGTCGGGCGCGTCCTGCTGCAGCATCAGCCACATCGCTCTGACGTAGTCGCGCGCGTGGCCCCAATCGCGCTTGGCATCGATGTTGCCAAGGCGCAGCTCGCTCGCAAGGCCGAGCTTGATGCGCGCCACGCTATCCGTGACCTTGCGTGTCACGAACTCGATTCCGCGCAGCGGGCTCTCGTGGTTGAACAGGATTCCCGACGAGGCGTGCAAGCCGAAACTCTCGCGATAGTTCACGGTCATCCAGTGGCCGAACAACTTGGCCACCGCATAGGGAGAACGCGGGTAGAAGGGCGTCGTCTCGCTTTGCATCTCCTCCTGGATCAGCCCATACATTTCGGAGGACGATGCCTGGTAGAAGCGTGCTCCGGGCGCTTCCGCCCGCAACGCCTCGAGCACGTTGACCACGCCAACCCCCGTCACGTTCGAGGTCAGCACGGGCTGCTGCCAGGACGAGGCGACGAAGGATTGTGCCGCGAGGTTATAGACCTCGCCCGGCTGTACCTCCTTCACGATGCGAACGAGGCTTGATCCGTCCGCGAGGTCGCCATCCACCAGCCGCACTTTGTCCGCTATGCCGAGCCAGCGCAGCCGGTGATCCTCAACGCCGCGATGGGAAGAACGGCGGATGACGCCTACCACCTCGTAGCCCTTGTCCAGCAAGAACTGCGCGAGATAGGCCCCGTCCTGGCCGGTGATGCCGGTGATAAGGGCGCGTTTCGTCATATTCAATTCCATTCAAATCAGCCGAAGACCCGACCCTCAAGCAATTCCAGCCGCTTACCAACACTGTTGACTCCAACATAAGCAAAGGATGTCAACCCAACGTCAAAGATACGGTTATCGCCCGAATTGGAAGCTGCCGGCATGGATGGGGGCTTCCTCAGATTTATAATCAGCTTCAGCTGTGATGCTTTATCGACGCGGCCCGAGACACGCAGTGTCCTTCCGGTATCAATGGCTGTCCAAGAGTGCTTAGAGCCGCTACGTGCCTGATCGTTCGCCTGTCCGATTTGACAATGGACCTGCGCGTCCTGCGCCCAGGGCGGCGTTACCAGACATATGATCGCGTAGACTTCATCACCCGGCGCCAGGGATGTTTGCACAAGAATGTTACCGGTCTGCCCCCGCATCCATACGCCGAAATCCTCAATGCCATACCAGCCGCTATGCAGGACCAACCGCAGTGGCGTTCGAAAATATTCGTCAGCGAGAACCTGTTGCCGGAGCTGGCTCGGGCGGAACTCCCGGGCCTCGCCCGGATCAACCCATGCCGTACGCGTTACCTGCTGCCCCAATTCGCGAACGCAGTCCTGCATTTTCAACACGAAATCTGTGCCGACGTCCGCCCATGTCCGCAACGCGAATTCGTCCTGAATGGCCGCAGCGCGCTGCTGTACATACGAGTCGTCAAAGCATAATTTTTTTAAAACCTTGACCGAACCGCTGACGTCAAGCGGATCGACATAGTCAACGAAATCACCGCCAACCTCCGGTATCGAAGAAGTGTTAGATGCGACGCATGGGCGGCCAGCGACCAAACTCTCGCCGACCGGCAACCCCCACCCTTCCACAAAGGACGGGAAAACCGTGAAACGGCACCACTGGTAGAGCTTCCGTAGTTCAAGATCAGTCAGATCATGAAGAATATGTACTTTGCCGCCAAGGTTGTCCGTCGCGTCAAGAAGGTCAAACAAACCGCTTACACGCCAACCTCTGCGCCCAACAAAGACAATGTCAGGAGGATCGAGGCCCTCGCGGATCATGGCCTGCCAGGCCGCGACGACAAGCCCATGGTTCTTGCGGCCCTCGATCGTGCTCACGAATAGTGCATACTTGCGTCCCTCGAAGGCGGCTACTTGCGGGCTGACTAGGCCCAAGCTCTCGACTTGCCCGCCCGTAAGTTCATGTGCCAGCGGGACCGCCTTGATCGGCATACGAGGTATATCATAGCGATCAATGAGGTTGGAGACCTCTTTCGCAGTATAATCCGATATTGTTAATATGAAACTAAATAACCGCAAGCCCTCGCTCAGCGCGAGCAGGAAATCAGTGCAGAGATTTTTGTCACAAAATTCAGGGTGTGTAATGGGAATTAGGTCATAAATATATGCTCCAATTACAAACCCCGCGTCGATAAATGCTCTGTATTTTCCAATACCTTCGGAATTCCAAAATGCGCCAATAATGCAAAGAACATCACCGGTCCTGGCGTCAAGCTGGACCGCTTCGCCCTCTAGCTGGTAGACAAGAGCGCGAATTTCGTCGTGGGAAGCATTCGTCGAGCTGACGATGTCAACTAATTTGCATAGCCCAAAAGTATCAACTTTGGCGATCGCGGTCTTCGCATTATTCTCCTTCGCAATCACAAAATGATGCGAGCCATCTGCATCTTGGTTTGTCAGGGACTGGATTAGTCCTGCCTGTACCCGCTGAATACCAGACAGCGTAGCGTGGTGTTTAAGATAATTAAAAAAATCATCTATCAAATAGAGGTATGCGATGCCGGTGCCGTGATAAAAAGCTGATGTGTCCGCCGGCGAACCCTTCAGTCGGCTAATCTCGGCGGCCGCAGCTACAGTCGGCGTGATTGACATCGACCGCTCATAAGCTTTGAGCGCGTGCGCTGGGGTCCCCTGCAATTTGTGGGCATGGCCGATCTGGAGATGAACGTCGGCGTCGTCGGGGCGCAGCGCGACCGCCCGCTCGTATGCCGCAAGCGCAGCGGCATGCTGGCCCGCGTCCTTCAGGCAATTGCCGCGCTGCACCCAGATCTCAAAGTCGTCGGGCACCTGCGCGAGGTGCGCGCCATAGGCTTCAGCTGCCTCGGCCTTCTTGCCCGCGTCGCGCAGTCGGTCGCCGTCATCTCGGAAGCTTACGCCTCCGCCCGCCTGAACGCCAACGTGCAGCACAGATGATGCCCTGCCAAACCTCATCGGCCATGCTCCTGGATACACCCGCTCCAAGGTCGGTGCGGGGCAATGTCTTGCGCGATGTCGAAGGCCGCTCACCTCGAATTGTCGCGGAGATTTGTTGGACCGCGCCTAACAGAAGTTTCTCGCGGTGTCCAACTCTACCGTAGCAGTCCGTTGACGCAGTCGTCGCGGCTTGATCCTGACACCCGCGGCGGCGGCGCACGGGAGAAGGTTTTGGATGGCGCTGGGTCGGCGGAGGGATCGGCAGTCGGAGATTGTGGAGGGCGGGCCAACGCCCGCAAATCAGCCGTGCGCTCGACCGTCGAGCATGTCTTTGCCCGACAGAAGGGGCCGATGGCGCTGGTCGTGCGCACCATCGGCATCGCCAGGGCGCGGGTAAAGTTCGGCCTCGCCAATCTCGCCCACAACATGAGGCGGTTCGTCTGGCTGAGCGGCAAGGCCGCGCCAGCGTAGCGATCCGCCCGGCAGGCCCGCGACCACGCCGCGGTCGTCGTCCCCTGGCCAGGGCTACGCACTTCGGAACCCTCCCGCCGCCGCAGCAGCAGCCTCAAACCACCCTTGTAAGTCTCGCTCATCGGCGTCGGCCTGTCATAGGCTGGCCGGCGCGGTGGCGGAGGGGATGCCGGTTCGCCCTGGGGCCGTTGAGCCCGTGTCTGAGCTTGGTCGCCCCTCCGTCGTTCCTGTGAACCCGAACAGTCGCTTGGGCCGCCAGCGAAGCCCGTTTTCGCAAGGTCGGGTCGTCATGGAA
>LNFM01005985.1_pt1 | contig 20436 bp, 18 predicted proteins | sample 596031 | NCBI WGS metagenome assembly LNFM01 (sample SAMN04254537, study PRJNA301005) | activated carbon metagenome | isolation source: dual media filters at the Ann Arbor, Michigan drinking water treatment plant | place: USA: Ann Arbor | reverse complement strand
GGGCGGGGTGAATGTCACCCTCGGCCTCTCCATCATCCGCACCAGCCCCGATCACGGCACCGCGCTGGACATCGCCGGGAAGGGCCTGGCCAGCGCCGAGAGCCTCATCGCGGCCATCCGCCTCGCCGCCCAACTCGCCGAACACCGAAGGAACCGCCGCTGATGCGCCTCTCCGTCAATGTGGACCATGTGGCGACGCTGCGGAACGCGCGCGGCGGGCACTTCCCCTGCCCGGTGGAGGCAGCGCGCATCGCCATGGCGGCCGGCGCCGATGGCGTGACCATGCATCTGCGCGAGGATCGCCGCCACATCCGCGACCGCGACCTGGAGCGCGTGGCGACCGAGGTGGAGACCCGCCTCAACTTCGAAATGGCCGCGACGGAGGAGATGGTGGCCCTGGCCGAGCGCCTGCGCCCGCCGGCCATCTGCATCGTGCCCGAGAAGCGCGCCGAACTGACCACCGAGGGCGGCCTCGACGTGCTCCGCGCCGGCCCCTTCCTGGCCGAGGCGATCCGCCGCCTGGCCGGCCTCGGGATCGAGGTCTCGCTTTTTGTGGAGCCGGATGCATTGCAAATTGCAAGGACCGCCGAGCTGGGCGCCCAGGCGATCGAGCTGCACACCGGCACCTATGCCGATGCGGCGCCCGACGCCCGCCCCGCCCTGGCGGCCCGCTTGGCCGAGGCGGCGCGCCATGCGAAAACCCTTAACCTTCAATGCCATGCGGGCCATGGCCTGAGCTATGAGACCATCACGCCCATCGCCGCCATCCCCGAAATCAGCGAGGTTTCGATCGGCCATTTCCTGATTTCGACCTCGGTCTTCGAGGGGCTGCCCACCGCCATTGCGCGGATGAAGGGGCTGATCACCGCCGCGCGGGGCTGAATCCCCGCTGGCACGGCGGCTGCAACACCTCTGGTACAACCCACACCGAACAGGAGTTGGCCATGAGCACTCAGAGTTTCACCGCCGCCCGCCGCCAGCGCATGGAAGAGGATCAGCCCTCAGCCCTGGCCTATTGGGGAACCGGCGTCGCCTGCCTGAGCTTCCTGCTCTTCGTCTTCTGGCTCGCCGGGCTCCAGTTCTGATCTGGCCAGCTTGAGCCTGCGCCGGTGCGATTTCAGCAGCGGGCGCAGGGCGGCCCGGAAATCCGGCGGCATGGAGCGCACCAGCTTGCCGCTGGTATAGGCCTCCAGGTAGGCGGCCAGGATTTCGGGCGGCACCGCCCGAAGTGAGGGCGCCGGCCCGCGCTCGGGCGGCGGCGGAGCCACCAGCAGCGGAACCTGGTGCCCGGGCAGCATGGCGTTGATCGCCAGGACATCCTCATTATAGGTGTCGCGCAGCGTGACCCAATCCGCCTGGCTGAGATAGCGCACGCGGCCAGGCCGCTGGCCCTTCGCCGCCAGCGCGGTGGCCCCGTAATCGGCCAGGCGTTTCAGCCAGACCCGGAACCTGTCCTGGGTGGCGGGCTGCGTGTCCGGCATGCGGCCATTGATGCTGCGGGCCAGTTCCAGGAAGGTCCAGGGCGGCGATTCATTGGCCCGCTGGAAGGGCGGCATCTTTTCCCTGACGCCAACGGCCGACAGCAGGTCCTCGATCAGATCCCCACCCTCCAGATTGGCGGGGTTGAGACTGCGCAGGCGGATATTCCCGGCGCCGAACACCTCGACCCAGGGCTGCAGCCCCGCCAGCATGGAAACCCGGCGCCCTAGGCTGCGCTTGGCGATGAACCCATCCATGTCATCCGCATTCTCGCCGCGCTTGGTCTTCTGCGCGTAGAGCGATTCCACCCAGGAGGGGTATTCGCGGATATAGACCAGCACCCGCACCGGGGCCGCGCCGAGGAAATGACGCAGGGCGGCCGCATTGCGCGCCGAACCCGGCGCATCATGGCGCAGGAAGAATTCACTGCTCAGCAGCCAGGATTGGCCGGCACCCTGATGGATCGCCTCCCGCAGCGAGGCGAAGACCGGCGGCAGGACGGCACCCTGCTGCGACATCCGCGCCACCTGGCCGAGTTCCATATGGTGCTCAGGGGAACGCCCCTTCAGGGCCGGGTAGACCAGCCCGGCCGCGGCCAGCCGTTCCATATTCGCCGTGGCGAAATGCTGGATGGTGCTCGACCCGCTCTTGCCGAGCCCAATATGCAGATAAATCATGCCGGTGCCGATGCCGAGGCCGCGCCAGCCAAATGGCAAGTCTTCCTCATCGGACCCCACACCAGACGATGTGCAAGGATACCGGCAGCCCCAACCTTCGGCAACCGCAACGGCTTGCGGCGACGCGGCGGCGACTCAGCCCGCCGCCGCCACCGGCCGAGCGCCCAGGATATGCGCGATGGCATAGGTCAGGTCCGAGCGGTTCAGTGTGTAGAAGTGGAACTCATCCACGCCATTGGCCTGCAGGATGCGGACCTGCTCGGCCGCCACCGTCGCGGCCACCATCCGGCGGGTCGCCTCGTCATCCTCCAGCCCCTCGAACAGCTTCTCCAGCCAGGCCGGCACAGAGGCGCCGCACATGGCCGAGAAGCGCTTCACGCTGGCGAAGTTGGACACCGGCATGATGCCCGGCACGATGGGCAGGGTGATGCCGGCGGCCAGGCAGCGGTCCAGGAAGCGCAGATAGACGTCGGTGTCGAAGAAGTACTGGGTGATGGCGCGGTTGGCGCCGGCATCCATCTTCCGCTTGAAATAGTCGAGGTCGGCATCGGCGGAGAGGGCGGCCGGATGCGTCTCGGGGTAGGCGCCCACGCTGATGTCGAAATCGGCGATGCGGCGCAGGCCCCGGACCAGGTCCTCGGCCTGGGCATAGCCGCCCGGGTGCGGCGTGTACTGGCTGGCGCCGGCCGGCGGATCGCCGCGCAAGGCCACGATGTGGCGCACGCCGGCGGCCCAGTATTCGCGGGCCACCTCGTCCACTTCCTCGCGCGTCGCGCCGACGCAGGTGAGGTGCGCGGCCGGTGTCAGCCTGGTCTCGCGGGCCAGGCGGGCCACCGTCTCATGCGTCCGCGCGCGGGTGGAACCGCCCGCGCCATAGGTCACCGAGACGAAGCGCGGGCCCAGCGGCTCCAGCCGCCGGATGCAGGTCCAGAGCTCCGCCTCAAGCTTCTCATTCTTGGGAGGGAAGAACTCGAAGGAAAGTTTTGGCGCCGGCAGGCTGCTGGGCGAGGGGAGCGTGCCGAAGCGCGGACCGGTCAGCCAGCGTTCGAGGGTGTTGTTCGGGGCGGTGTCCATGCGCCAGGGTTTGGCGTCGGTCCGGGGTTTTCGCAAGGGGCTCGCGGCGGGTGCCGAGACTTTTCGTGACATCGCGGCAACTTGCCCGATGCGGGCAGGTTGTGCTTCTTACCGCAACACGGCCGGGCCCCTTGCGCCGCCCGCCCAAGCGTTTCCCGAGAAAGGTCCGCCCCCACCCATGCGCTTCGGTCCTCTCCTGGCTGCTGCCCTGATCGTGAGTGGACTGGCGGGCTGCGCCACGCGCCCTCCCGCGACCGATCCCGAGGCCCTGGCCGAGTATGAGGCCAATAATGACCCGCTGGAGCCGCTGAATCGCGGCATGTACGAAGTCAACAACGCCATCGACGCGGTGCTGCTGCGCCCGGCCGCCGTTGCCTACCGCGCCGTGGTCCCGCCGCCGGTGCGCGAGGGTGTGCGCAATGCCCTCGGCAATTTGCGCGCACCGACCATCCTGATGAATGACATCCTGCAGGGTGACATGGAGCGCGCCGGCCGCACCGCCAGCCGCTTCCTGATCAACTCCACCCTGGGCCTGGGCGGCCTCGTGGACGTCGCCGAATGGCAATTCGGCATCCGGGGCCATGGCGAGGATTTCGGCCAGACCCTCGCCACCTGGGGCGTCGGCGACGGGCCGTATCTCTTCGTTCCCGTGCTCGGCCCCTCCAATGTCCGCGACCTGACCGGCGCCGGCGTGGATGCGGTGGCCAGCCCCTGGTTCTGGTTCGGCCAGGGCGAAGTGGTGGAAATCCTGCGCTGGGTGCGCACCGGCATGACCGTCCTGGACGCGCGGGAAGGCGTGCTGGATACGCTCGACACGCTCTACGCCACCTCGCTTGATCCCTACTCGACGTTGCGCAGCGCCTATCGCCAGCGCCGCATCAATGAAATCACCAATGCTGGCCAGCCGGCGCCCGAAGCGGCCGGCAGCACCGGCTTTGGCGTCGGCGTCGGCGTTACCGTGCCGCCGGCTGCCGCCCAACCCTCTCGCTGAGTGATCCCCACATGCCCATGATGCTTTTCGGCCGGCGCGCCGCCCTGCTCCTGGGCGCCGCGACGGCCTTGCCCCGCCCCGCCGCGGCCCAGATGGACGCGACCCGCGCGGTGAGCTTCATCCAGGCCACGGGCAATGCGCTGGTGGAGGCGCTGAACAGCACCACCCTCAATGCCGCCCAGCGGCGCGAGCGCGTGGCGAACATCCTGCGCCAGGCGGTGGACATGGAAGGCACGGGCCGGTTCATCCTGGGCCGCTGGTGGCGCGTGGCCAGCCCGGCCGAGCAGCAGGAATATCTGCGCCTCTTCGAGGAGACGCTGATCCGCAACCTCGCCACGCGCCTGGGTGAATACCAGGGCGTCCGCTTCTCGCTCGGCCGCAGCCAGCAGCGCACCGAGGAGGATGTGCTGGTCACCACCGTGGTGGAACGCGCGGGCACGCCGCCGATCAACCTCGACTGGCGCGTGGCCGATGTGAACGGCCAGCCCCGCGTGGTGGATCTGGTGGCCGAAGGCACCTCGCTCCGCCTCACCCAGCGCAGCGAATACAGCGCCGTGGTGCAGCGCGGCGGCAACCAGGTCTCGGCCCTGCTCACCGCCATGCGCGGCCAGTTGCAGCAGATGCAGGCGCGCCAGTAGCCTTCACGCCCAGCCGGGCGCCCTTGAAAGCCTGGCCTGCCTCATGCAGGAAGGCCTGATGGTGGAAGAGCCCGGCTATGTGCAGGAGGTGAAGCGCGAATTCGCCAGTGTGCAACTGGCGCCGCTGAGCCGTTCGACCCAACCCCTGCCGCCGCGCATCTCGCCCATCCTGATCTCCGTCATCAAGGATGAGGGGGACCGCCTGGCCGATCTGCTGCGGCATTATCGCGCGCTGGGCATCCGGCGCTTCTGCTTCATTGACAATGGCTCGACCGACGGTTCGCTTGCCTATCTGGCCGCGCAGCCGGATGTGGACCTCTTCCAGCGGCCCGGCGCCTTCGACTGGAAGCTGAAGCAGGGCTGGATCAACCGCGCCATCGCCGGCTACGGCCCCGATCGCTGGTTCCTCTACGTGGATGCGGATGAGCACATCGTCTTCGAGGATTGCGCGCGGCGCGGCTTCGAGGAACTGGCCGCGGAGATGGAGCGGCGCGACCTCTGGCGCGTGCGCGGCTTCATGCTGGACATGTATGCCGAGGGCCCGCTGCTGCGCTCCAGCTACCGCGCCGGCGATGCGCTGCTGGAAAGCTACCCCTTCCACGACAGCGCGGGCTATGTCGAAAGCCGCTACAGGGAGGTCCTCTCGGTGAAGGGCGGGCCGCGCCGCCGGGTCTTTGCCGCGGCCGACCCCGGCTTCAACCCCGAGATGGTAAAATACCCGCTGTTCCGCCTGAAGCCCGGCGAATTCATGGCCAATCCGCATCATATCTGGCCCTATGACGGGAATTTCCTGTCACCGCGGCACCTCGCCATCCTGCATTTCAAGTTCCTGCCCAATGTCGCGGATCGCATCCAGCGCGCCCTGGCGCAGAAGAATTACTGGGGCGGCAGCGCCGAATACCGCTGCTACCATGAGGTGCTGAGCCAGGCGCCGGAGTTGAGCCTGCATGGCCCGGTCAGCGCCCGCTACACCTCGCCCGAGGGGCTGCTGGCGCAGGGGCTGATCGCGCGGCTGGACTGGCCGCGCGCGACGGGCCGGGCGCATGCGCTGCTGGCGGCCGCCCGCACGCATCGCGCCGCGCTGGCCGCCGCCCTGCCCTTCACGCCCCATGCGCCGGAACCACCCCCCGCGCCACCGCCGCCGGCCGCCGAGCCGCAGCGGGTGAGCCTGGCCACGCCGCCGCCCAAGCCCCCGGCCGGCGAGGGCGAGGCCACCACCATCCGGCCCGAGACCCCGGTTGCCCGGGCACGGGATGGGCGCTTCACCGTCACGGTCAATGAATACCGCTCCAAGCCACCCACCTACCGCCATTTGGATCTCACCATCCCCGACCTGCCGTTGAAGGATGGGCAAAGCGTGGCGGTCCGCTTCAAGCTGGGGCTGAGCGGCGTGGCGCCGCGGCTGGAATTCCGCCCGGGGCCCAGCTGGCCGCTCTTCGCCAAGGCCTGGCCGGGCGAGGAGGCGGATCATTTCGGCCCGGTCTTCCGCGTCGGCCCCGGCGGCCCCCGCGCCAAGGTGATGGCGCTGATCCCCGAGGCAGCGGACCGCGCGGCCATCGCCGCCATCATCGCCCAATTGCCCGACATCGTGGCGGCGGTGCTGCCGCAGCTGCCGCTGAAATCCGAGGATATCGTGCTCTTCTCCCGCGCCGCGGTCGAATTGCCGGCGGCCCTTTCGTGAACGATCAGCCGGTCACCGAGGCCGCCCTGGCGGAGCTGCTGGGCATCCACCTGGCGGAGGTGGAAGCGCGGCTGGAGGCCTGGGGCAGCGCGCTGCAGCGCGGCATTCCTGCCACGTCCGGCCCTGCCCCCCTCCTGGAGCCGCCGGCCCCACCCCGCCCCGAATGGCGCCTCGCCCCGATGGCCGAAGAGGATTTCACCACCGGCTGGGCGGGCTGGGTCCACCATCAGGCGGTGCGCCTCAAGCCGGGCGGCGAGGTGGAGCTGCGCCAAGCGGAGAGCACGCCTGGTGTCAGCTCGGCCTGGCGCGTTGCGCCCGGCGGCACGCTGCTTTGCCTTGGGGTGACGCTCGGGCTCGCGGAGCGGGCGCGCGGCATCCAGCCCGTGCTGCGCCTGGTGAATGAGCGCGGCCAGTCGCTCGGCCCGGACATGCCTCTGCCCGATGGCAGTTCCGAGCATGTCTTCTACGTTCCGGTGCGGACCCAGCGCATCCGCGCCCATCTGCTGGCGCTGCGGCCGGAGATGGGGCTCGGCTTCACGCTGCGGCGGGTCGCCTGGTCCCGGCTGGAGGGTGAGAGCCACCGGGCGCGGCTGCGGCATGATCTGGGGGCGCCGGTCATCGCCTCCATGGCCTCCATCCCGGACCGGCGGGCCCTGCTGGAGGATGCGGTGGCCAGCCTGCTGCCGCAATGCGACCGCGTGCGGGTCTTCCTGAACAACTACCCCGACGTGCCCGAGTTCCTGAACCATCCGCGCGTGGATATCCGCCGCTCGCAGGACTGGGACGACAAGGGCGATGCCGGGAAATTCGGCTGGGTGGATGTGCTGGAGGAGCCCGGCTACCGGATCATCGTGGATGACGACCTGATCTTCGCGCCGCATTTCGCCCGCCACATGGTGGAGGGGCTCCGGCGCCAGGGGGATGCGGCCTTTGTCGCGCTGCATGGCGTGCTGCTGCGCCAGCCCGTCTCGGCCTATTACGCGCCGGAATCCCGCAGCACCTTCCATTTCGGCAATCCGCTGCGGGGCGACCGCACGGTGCATGTGCTCGGCACCAACGCCTTCTGCACGCATAGTGATTTGCTGAAGCTGCGCTGGGCGGATTTCGGGCACCGCAACATGGCCGACATCTTCGTGGCGCTGCACGCCCAGCGCCACCGCATTCCGATGATCGCCCTCGAACGCCCGCGCCACCTCGCCTGGCAGAATGAGCAGGAGGGCGGCTTCGACACGATCTACGACCATTCGCTGAAGGCCACGCGCTCGCGCTTCGATTCCTCGCTGGTGCAGGATGCGCTGATCCATCGCGCCTGGCCGCTCACGCTGCAGCCCACGGCGCGGCCGAAGATCATCCTGCTGATGCTGGCCGAAAGCCTGGCCGCGACCCAGGCGGTGGTGGAAACCTGGCAGGCCCAGGCCTGGACGGATCAGGATTGGGTGGTGGTGCTCTGCCCCCTCTCGGAGGATGCGGAGCTGGCCGCCTGGATCGCCGGGCTGCGCCTGCCGGTCGAGCTGCACCTGGTGACCGACGCCGCGCTCTCGCCCGAGGCGCGGATCGCCGATGCGCTGCGCCTGGCGCTGCGGCTGGATGGCGCGCTGCTGGCCGTGCTGGGCGAGGAGATCCGCTTCTCCGGCGGCGAATGGGCCAAGGCCACGCTCGGCCTGCTCGCGCGCTATCCGGGGGCGGCGCTGTTCGGGCATCGCGGCGCGGCCGGGCAGCTTTCCCTGGGGCGGGAGGCCGCGGATGCCGAGGGGCTGGCGCCGAGCCTGGCCCTGATGGCCCCGGCCCTGGCGCATGCGGCGGGGGATCTGGACGCGCAGCAGCCCGATGCCCTGGCCGAATGGTTTGGCCGCCTCGCTTTGGCGCAATCCGCCTCCGGCTCGGGACAACCACCCGAGCTGCCCGATCTCGGCCGCTGGATCTTTTGCGCGGCCGAGCCCGGCCCACCGCCCCTGGAGGTGCCGGAGCCCGAGACGGTGCGCGCCAAGGTGGGCTGGCGCGCCATCCTGCCCGCGCCGGCGCTGGGGCGCGCGGCGAATGACATCTTCCAGCGCATCTGCGTGATCAATCTGGACCGCCGCGGGGATCGCTGGGCGGCGATGCAGGGCCGGCTGGCCCGCGCCGGCATCACCGCCCAGCGCGTGGCCGCGGTGGATGGGCGCTTCCCCGGCATCGCCGCCGAATTCGCGGAATATGCCGCGCAGCCGCCACTGCCGCGCCCGGCGGGCGTGCGCCCCGTCACCTCATCCTGGCAATTCTACCGCGACCATGACAGCCAGCAGGCGCGCATCGCCTTCGAGGAAGGGCGAGCGGGGCGCAAGGCCATCGCCTCGGCCGGGGCGCTGGCCTATCTGATCACCTGGCAGGAGATCCTGGAGCGCGCCTTGGCGGATGGGGTGGAAAGCCTGCTCGTCCTGGATGACGACGTGGCCTTCCACCGCGACTTCCCCGACCTGCTGGCCGCCGCCCATGCCGAGCTGCCGCCCGATTGGCTGGTGCTGCAACTGGGCACGCTGCAATATAATTGGGACCGCGAGGCCATCGCGCCGGCCGGCCGCCACCTCTACCGCACCGAGGGCAGCGCCATCGGCTCCCACGCCGTGGGCCTGCGCTTCGAGGTGATGCCCTTCCTGCTGGAGCTGTTGACGCGGCGGGACCTGCCCTTCGACACAGGGCCACTATCCGCCGCCACCCTGGCCTTCCGCGAGCGCTGCTTCGTGGTGACGCCCAATGCCGCGATCCAGGTGCTGGAGGACAGCGACATCGGCACCTCGGACTTCCAGAAGACGCGCACGCTGGAATCGGCGGCCGGAACCTACCGCTGGCACCTGCCCGACTACGAACTGTAGAAAAACGGCCGGCGCCGCCCACAATTCCTGGGGTCTGGGGCCTTTCGGCCCCAGCCGCCGGAGGCCCCTTAAGCTTCCACCGGCGCCCCCAGCGCCCGCTCCAGCAGCGCATCAATCGCCGCTGGGTCATCCCAGCGCAGCGAAACGCTCACCACCCGCACCTGGCTCTGGAATTCCGGCGGCATCCGCACCCAGTCCTTGCGTGTGGTGACGGGAATGGCGCCCAGCCGCTCGGCCTGCTGCATCAACGCCCGCAGGTCGCCGGCGTCGAAGGGGTAGTGGTCGGCGAAGCTCTCGGTGCCGGCCACCACCGCGCCGCCCTGGCGCAGCGTGGTGAAGAATTTTCGTGGATTGGCGATGCCGCAGAAGGCGAAGACATTCTCGCCAGCCAGCCCGGCCATTTCCGGCCCGGGGACCAGGTCGCCCCGCAGCACCGGCAGGCCCGGCGGCAGCGCGGCCAGCGCGCCCGCCTCATCCGCGCCGATGAGCACGGCGGCGTCGCAGCGGGCGGCGGCGGCGGCGACGCTTTCGCGCAGCGGGCCGGCCGGGATCACATGGCCATTGCCGAAGCCATAGCCGCCATCGATCGTCAGCAGGGAAAGCGTCTTGGCCAGCGTCGGGTTCTGCAGGCCGTCATCCATCACGATGGCACCCGCGCCATGCGCCACGGCGCGCTGCGCCCCGGCCGCGCGGTCGGCCGAGACCCAGGTGGGGGCGAGGGCGGCCAGCAGCAGCGCCTCATCGCCCACCGCCTCGCTGTCATGCCGGCCGGGCTGCACCAGCACCGGCCCTTTGACCGAGCCGCCATAGCCGCGCAGCAGGAAATGCGCCTCCCGCCCGCGGGCGCGCAGGCGGTTGCCGATATCCATGGCCAGCGTGGTCTTGCCCGCGCCGCCCGCCGTGGCCCCGCCACAGCAGACCACCGGCACCGGCGCCACCCAGCCCGGCCGCGCCATGCGCCGCGCGGTGGCGGCCGCATAGATGGCCGCGAGGGGTGAGAGCAGCAGGGGCGCAATCCCCCCACGGCGATCCCAGAATTCGGGCGCTCGAATGCTGATGGTCCAGCCCTTTCCTCAATCCTTCGCCGGGCGCCGGATCACCAGGCCCAGCAGGGCCTCCGCCATCCGGCCCGGCAGGTCGGACGCGGCGGAGACCAAATCCTGGGCGGCCGCTGCCATGGCGGCCGCTCGTTCCGGATGGGTTAGCATATCCGAGACGCTCGCCGCCAGCGCGGCGGCATCGGCCACCTGGTGGGCACCACCCCGGGCGAGCAGGGCGGCCACCGCCTCGCGGAAATTTTCCATGTGCGGGCCGAGCAGGATGGGACAGCCGAGCCGCGCGGCCTCCAGCGGGTTCTGCCCGCCATGCGGCACCAGGCTGCCGCCGATGATGGCGAGATCCGCAAGACTGTAGAGGAGCCCCATCTCGCCCATCGTATCGGCGATATAGACCGGCCCGGCACCGGGCAGGGCGCCCAGGGCGCGGCGCGGCGCCTCGGCCAGCCCGGCGCCGCGGTCGGGATGGCGGGGGGCGAGGATGGTCAGCAGCGTGGGATGCGCGGCGCGCAGCCGCTCGGCCATGGCGAGGATCATCGCCTCCTCGCCCGGATGGGTGCTGGCGGCGAGCAGCACGCGGCGGCCCTGGGTGGCGGCGCGCAAGGCGGCCAGCTTCGCCTTATCCACCGGCAGCGGCGGGGCGGCGAATTTCAGGTCGCCCGGCGCGGTCACCGCGGGGGCGCCCAGCGCCAGCAGCCGCGCCGCATCCTCGGCCGAGCGCGGCATGATGAGGCGGAAATGGCCCAGCAGCCCGCGCGCGAAGCCGGGCGCCCAGCGCCCCCAGCGCCGCGCCGTGCGGTCGGAGATGCGGGCATTGAGCAGCGCCAGCGGAATGCCCTGCCCCGCCGCCGCCGCCAGCGTATTGGGCCAGAGCTCGCTCTCCACGAAGCCCGCCGCATCCGGTCGCCAGCCCTCCAGGAAGCGCGCCACCCATTCAGGCACGTCAAGCGGCGCATAGCGATGGATCACGTGCCCCTGCAGCGCGGGCGAAAGGCGCTGCGGCAGCATCCGGGCCGAGGTGACGGTGCCGGTGGTGACCAGCAGGGTCAGCGCCGGATCGCGCGCGACCAGCGCCTCCATCAGCGGCAGGATGGCCATGCTCTCGCCCACGCTGGCGGCGTGCAGCCAGATCAGCGGGCCATCGGGGCGCTCGGCGCCATACCCCTCGCGCTCGCGCAGGCGCGCCGGGTCCTCCTTGTCGCGTGCCACGCGGCGGCGGAGGTTCCAGCGCAGGCCGGGGGCGGCCAGGCTGGCCAGCACGCGCCAGCTGCCGCTCACCGGCGCGGCCGCCCGAGCGCCGCATCGGCGGCGTCGCAGGCGGCATCAAGGGCCGCGGTGATGGCGGGCAGCGCGGCCTCGGGCGCGGCATCGCGCGGGACCGTCACGGCGGGGCCGGTCACGATGACGCCGCGGCCGAAGGGCAGCGGGATCTCCATCCGGTCCCAGGTCTTGAGCCCGATCGCGAAGGAGACGCGCGCCGCGCAGGGCAGCACCGGCTTGCCGCTCACCGCCGCCAGCTGCGCCACGCCCGGCGCCGCCTGCCGGCGCGGCCCGCGCGGGCCGTCCGGGGTGATCACCATCATCGAGCCGGTGCGGACCAGCCGCGCCATGGCCAGCAGCCCGGCCGCGCCCCCCTTGGAGCTGGAGCCGTGGATCATCTCCAGATCGAAGCGCCGCACCACATCGCCGATGAAGCGCCCGTCGCGATGGCGCGAGACCAGCACATGGGCCGAGGGGATCGCCTGCCGCGCCTGGCCGGTCTTCCACAGATGCGGCATCAGCGGCAGGTTCTCGTGCCAGAAGGCGGCGATCACATTGCCATGGCTGGCGAAGGCCGCATCCATCGCCTCGCCGCCGATCAGGCGCCATCGCGTGGTGCGATAGACCAGCGTGAGATAGAGCCCGAGGAGATTCGCGGCGAAGGCCTGGAAGACCGGGTGGCGCGTCAATCGGCGCAGCATGCGGCGGCTCGGAACATGTCATGCGGCGGGTCGCATGCCACGAGACGGAGGGCAAGCCCTGCCGCGTCTCAGATCATGACCAGGTGCTGCTTGAAGGCGCTGGCGCTGGCCGGCCAGGAGAAGCGCTCGGCATGGGCGCGGGCCACCCGGCGGGGCACGTCCAGCGCCGCGAGGCAGGCGCGGCGGAGGTCGGCGTCCAGCGCGCCGCCCGGGCCCACCACGTCCCGCGGGCCCATGACCGGGAAGGCCGCGACCGGCGTGCCGCAGGCCATGGCCTCGACCAGCACCAGGCCGAAGGTGTCGGTGCGGGAGGGGAAGACCATGACATCGCCGCCGCGATAGGCGCGCACCAGCCCCTCGCCGTGCCGCCAGCCGGCGAAATGCACGCCCGGGTAGCGCGCCTGGAGCGCCGCCCGCTGCGGCCCATCGCCCACCACCACCTTGCTGCCGGGCAGCTCGAGATCGAGAAAGGCGGTGATGTTCTTCTCGACCGCGACCCGGCCGACATAGAGGAAGATCGGGCGGGGCAGGCCCTCCCACTCCTCGCGTGCGCCATCCTGGAAGAGCGAGAGATCGACCCCGCCCGACCACGGCAGCACATGGCGGAAGCCGCGCCGCGCCAGCTCCTGCCGCAGGGTGGGCGTGGCGGCGAAGGTGCCGGCGCCGGCATTGTGGAAGCGGCGCAGCAAGGCCCAGATGAAGCGCGGCGGAAGGCCGGTGCGCGCCTTCACATATTCGGCGAAGCGGGTGTGAAAGCTGGTGGTGAAGCGCCAGCCGCGCTCGGCGCAGATGGCGCGCGCCGCCATGCCGAGCGGCCCTTCGGTGGCGATATGCACCGCCTCGGGCCGGGCCTCGGCCATCATGCGGCGCAAGGCGGCGCGCGGCCGGAAGGCCAGGCGGATTTCGGCATAGCCCGGCATGGGGAAATTGCGGAAGCGATCGGGGCCGATCACCTCCACCGCATCGCCCAGCGCGGTGAGTTCGGCGCTCAGACCCTCGATGGCGCGCACCACGCCATTCACCTGCGGCCGCCAGGCGTCGGAGACGATCAGCAACCTCATCCGGCGGCAAGCGCCTGGGGCCGCAGCTGGCGGAGTTCCTGCCAGTCCAGCAATTCGAAACGCCCATCGGCGTGTTCAACCAGGGCGGTGCAGCTCTCCACCCAGTCGCCCGCATTCATGTAGAGCATGCCGCGCACCATGCGCATCTCGGCTTGGTGGATATGGCCGCAGATCACGCCGTCCAGCCCGCGCCGCCGCGCCTCGCCGGTCAGGGCCGTCTCGAAGCGATCCACCGTCTTCACCGCCTCTTTCACCTGGCGCTTCAGCCATTGCGAGAGCGACCAGTAGGAATAGCCGAGCCGCCGCCGCACCACATTGAACCAGCGGTTCAGATGCAGCGCCACGCCATAGGCGCGGTCCCCCAGATGAGCGAGGAACTTCATGTGGCGGATGACGCCGTCGAATTCATCGCCATGCATCACGAGGAAGCGGCGGCCATCCGCACCGACATGCACCGCCTCCGCCGCCAGAGTGATGCCGGCGATCTCGAGGCCGATCCATTCCCGGAACATCTCGTCATGATTGCCGGGGATGAAGGTGACGCGCGCCCCCCGCCGCGCCTGAGCGAAGATGGCGCGCAGGACGGCATCGAATTCCGGCGTCCAGTACCAGGTTTTGCGCAGGCGCCAGCCATCAATCACATCGCCCACCAGATAGAGCTGTTCGCAATCGAGCTGGTCCAGGAATTCCAGCAGGAGATCAGCCCGCGCGCCCGGCGTGCCGAGGTGGAAGTCCGAGATGAAGACGCTGCGCAGCCGGGCTGGCCTATCGTCGGCATGCGCCATCTCCATAAATGTCGCGCCCTCGCCTGTCGAAGACGCTTAGGAAAGCCCGCGCGGATCGTCAAGAAATCGCTGATCGCGTGCTCGGTCCGGGGCAGCGGGTCCACTCCGCCGCGGTCAGCAGCCCGGGGGCACCCCGGTCGGGCTCACGGCTTACAAGCTGCGCCCGGAAGCTTTCGGCGCAGGCCGGCCAGGAAAAGCCCTCGGCCTGGCTGCGGGCGGCACCGCGCGGCACGTCCAGCGCGGCCAGGCAGGCGCGGCGCAGATCGGCGTCCAGCACGCCGCCCTGGCCCACCACATCGCGCGGGCCCATCACCGGAAAGGCCGCGACGGGCGTGCCGCAGGCCATCGCCTCAAGCAGCACCAGGCCGAAAGTGTCGGTGCGGGAGGGGAACACCATCACATCCGCGCCGCGATAGGCCTTCGCCAGCGCCTCGCCATGCCGCCAGCCCGCGAAATGCACCGAAGGGTAGCGCGACTGGAGTGAAGGGCGCTGTGGCCCATCGCCCACCACGACCTTGGTGCCCGGCAAGGTGAGGTCCAGGAAGGCCGCGATGTTCTTCTCCACCGCCACGCGCCCGGCATAGAGGAAGATGGGCCGGGGCAGGCCCACCCAGGCATCATGCGCCCCATCCTGGAACAGGCTGAGATCCACGCCGCGCGTCCAGGGCAGGATGCGGCGGAAGCCGCGCCGGGCCAGTTCCTCCTGCAGGCTCGGCGTGGCGGCGAAGGTGCCGGCGCCGGCATTGTGGAAGCGGCGCAGCAGCGCCCAGGTGAGGCCGGGCGGAATGCCGGTGCGGGCGGTGACGTATTCGGCGAAGCGGGTGTGGAAGCTGGTGGTGAAGCGCCAGCCGCGCCGGGCGGCGATGGCGCGCGCGGCCAGGCCCAGCGGCCCCTCCGTCGCGACATGCAGCGCGTCCGGCTGAATCTCGTCCAGCATGCGCGCCAAGGCCGCGCGCGGCCGGAAGGCCAGGCGGATATCGGCATAGCCCGGCATGGCGAAGCTGCGGAACCGCTCGGGGCCGATCACCTCCACCAGGTCGCCCCGTGCCGTCAGTTCGGCCGCGACACGCTCCAGTGTGCGCACCACGCCATTCACCTGCGGGCGCCAGGCGTCGGAGATGATGGCGAGCTTCATCAGGCCGGATGTCTCACGCGGGAAGCACCTCGCGGAAGCGCTGCGGCACGCGCTGCATGGCGGCCCAATCCAGCAGCTCGAAGCGGCCATCGGCATGCTCGACGAGGGCAGTGCAGCTTTCCACCCAATCGCCGTCATTCATGTACATGACGCCGTTCACCATGCGCATCTCGGCATGGTGGATATGGCCGCAGATCACGCCATCCAGGCCACGGCGCCGCGCCTCGCCGGCCAAGGCCACCTCGAAGCGGTCAATCGCCTTCACCGCCTCCTTCACCTGGCGCTTCAGCCATTGGCTGAGCGACCAGTAGGGATAGCCGAATTTGCGCCGGGCGATGTTGAACCAGCGGTTCAGCACCAGTGCCGTGTCATAGGCCCAGTCGCCCAGATAGGCGAGGAACTTGGCGTAGCGGATCACGCCATCGAACTCGTCGCCATGGATCACCAGGAACTTCCGGCCATCGGCACCTTCATGCACAGCCTCGCGCAGCAGCTTCACGCCGGCGATCTCGAGGCCGAGCCATTCGCGGAACATCTCGTCGTGATTGCCGGGGATGTACGTGACGCGGGCGCCGCGTTCGGCGTGGTCCAGCACGGCGCGCATCACCGCATCGAACTCCGCGTGCCAGTACCAGGCCTTGCGCAGGCGCCAGCCATCAATCACGTCGCCGACGAGATACAGATGCTCGCATTCCACGCGGGCGAGGAAGTCGAGCAGCATGTCGGAGCGCGCGCCGCGCGTGCCGAGATGGATGTCGGAGACGAAAACGCTGCGGACCTGGATCTTCGGATCACGTGGCGGCATCAGGGGATGCTCCATGCTGTGCACAAGCGGGCAAATGCGTTGAAAATCCTCGCGCCGCACGTGAATCTTCCATGACCCCCGCGCCCTGCGCATGTCTTCGGAACGCCATGGAAACGCCGGCGAATCGTCAAGGATGCGATGCTATCGATGGCGTTTGATGCTGCTGATCTTCAACCCCGCAGCCGGCTCACGCCGGCGCCGCAAACTCGCGCGCGCCATGGCCGTGCTGGGACGGAATGCCGTTGTGGCGGAGACGGCCGGGCCGGGCGATGCGCGGCGCATCGCGGCACAGGCGGCGGCGGAGGGCCATGATTACGTGGTGGCCGCCGGCGGCGACGGCACCATCGCGGAGGTGGCCGCCGGGCTGATGGGAAGCCGGAGCGCGCTCGGCATCCTGCCCTTCGGCACGGCCAATGTCCTGGCGCTGGAGCTGGGGCTGCCGCGCGATGCCGAGGGCGCGGCCCGGGTGATCGCGGCCGGCCGCGAGGCGATGATCCATCCCGGTCTCGCCGATGGCCGGCTCTTCGTGCAGATGCTGGGCGCCGGATTCGACGCGGCGGTGGTGCATCATTTGCCGCCGGGGCTGAAGCGGCACATCGGCAAGGGCGCCTATGTCTGGCAGAGCCTGGTCGAAATGGCGCGGCATGACTTCCGCGCGCTGCGCTTCTCGGCCGATGGCGGCCCCTGGGAGGACGCCGCGGGCCTCATCGTGACCAAGGGGCGGCTCTATGCGGGCCATCATCTGGTGGCGCCGGGTGCTTCGCCACTGGAACGCGGCTTCACCCTGGTGATCCAGCGCGGGCGGCCGCGGCTGGGCGCGCTGCTGGCCGGCGCCGCGCTGCCGCTGAACCTGATGCACCGCCTGCCCTTCATCGAGCTGCGCCGCTGCGCACAGGTCACGCTGGACGGCGCGGGCGTGCTGACGCAATGCGATGGCGATGCGGGGCCGGCACTGCCGCTCACCATCACCGATGCGCCGCAGCCGCTGCGCATCCGCCTGCCGTGACGGGCTTCCCGGATCGCGCCCCGCGTGGTGGCATGGGGCGAATCGAGGAGGATTTCCCATGACCATCGGCTTTCGCATCCGTCCCATCGCGGCCCGCGTGGCGCCTGCCATCATCACCCGCGCGGCCAAGGTTCCGGCGGCCAATATCGGCGATGTGATGAACCGCCTGCAGTCGCTCAGCGGCACCTTCCATTCCTATGGCGCGCATAAGCGCATGGTCGGGCCGGCCTTCACGGTGAAGGCGCGCTCGGGCGACAACCTCCTGCTGCATCGCGCGGTGGACATGGCGAACCCGGGCGACATCATCGTCTGCGACGGCAATGGAGATCTCTCGGTGGCGCTGATGGGGGACCTGATGCTGGGCCAGGCGACCAAGCGCGGCATCGCCGGCGTGGTGCTGGATGGCGCCGTGCGTGATGTCGCCTCGCTGGCGAAGATGTCGCTCGGCGTCTGGGCGCGCGGCCACACGCCGGCCGGCCCCTGGAAGGAAGGCCCGGGCGAGATCGGCACGCCGATCTCCTGCGGTGGCCAGGTGGTGATGCCGGGCGACCTGATCTGCTGCGACGAAGATGGCGTGGTGGTGGTGCCGATGGAGGAGGCGGAAGCGGTGATCGCCGCCGCCGAGGCGCATCAGGCCAAGGAGATCAAGGCCGAGCAGGACATCCAGGCCGGCACCTGGCCGCGTGACTGGGTGCTGGCCAGCCTGCGGGAGAAGGGTTGCGAAGGGGCCTGAGCCCCTCCCCTTGCCCCAGCTTTGATGCGAGGGGGCGAGGCCCCCTCGCCATCCTCAGACCGCGCTGGACCAATCCGCCGGCACGAAGATGAAGCCCTGCGCGCCGGCCGTGACATGGCGCGCGAAGAAGCCATTCGCCGGGAAGGGGAAGTGATAGCCGGTGACGCGGATGCGGTCCGTCGCCACCATGTCCAGGATGCGGCGGCGGCCGGTGGAAGCGGCCTCGCCGTCGAAGTCGAAGACGATCTGCCAGTCGGGGCGGCGCGCCATGAGCTCGGGGCGGTTCAGCGTATCGGCCAGGAAGATCAGCTGATCCGCGCCATCGCTGATGCGGTAGATGGTGTGGCCCGGCGTATGGCCATGGGCGGCGATGGAGGTGATGCCCGGGATCACTTCACCACCCGGGGTGATTTGGCGGATGCGGCCCTGATAGGGCGCGAAGCGGCGCGCGGAATTGGCGAAGTTGCCGCGCTGGCCTTCCGGGCTGCGGGTCGTGTTGCCCTCATCCGACCACCAGGCCCATTCCGGGGCGGGGACGATGATCTCGGCGTTCGGGAAGGCGCGTCCGTTTTCGGCGTTGAGCAGGCCGTTCACGTGGTCGCCGTGGAAATGGCTGTGGATCACATGCGTCACACGGGCGGGGTCGATGCCGGCAGCGGCCATGTTGGCGATCATCCGGCCATTCGTGGCATTGGCCGCGGTGACGCCATTGCCGGCGTCGAAGACCACCAGCGTATCGCCGCGCTGGGCGAAGGTGATGGTGAAGGAGATGGTGATCGCATCGCCCGGCAGGAAGCTTTCGGCCATCACGGCCTGGACATCCGCGAGTGGCGCGTTGCGCACGAAGCCTTCGAGCGGGCGGCGGAAGAAACCGTCATGCACGGTGGTGACCAGCCAGCCGCCGACGCGGAAGCGATAAAAGCCAGGGGCCTGCCCGGCAGGGGCGGCGGCAGGGGCGGCGGCGGGTGCTGCGGCCTGCTGGGCGGCGGCGGGCAGGGCCAGCGCCGTGGCCAGCGCGGCGGAACCCGCGAACAGCATGCGGCGGTCGGATGTCAGCATTTCAGTCTCTCCCTGGAATGATCGGAGAGATAATCCCTCAGCGCGCAAAAACAACCACACTTTCCAGATGCGGCGACCAGCGGAACTGGTCCACCGGCGTCGCCGAGACCAGATCAAACCCGGCCTCGCGCAGCACCGCCGCATCGCGCCCCAGCGCCGCCGGGCTGCATGACACGTAGATGACATGCGGCAGCTTGCTGCGAGCGATCTGCGCGACTTGCTCCGGCGCCCCGGCGAAGGGGGGATCGAGGATCACGGCCGCGAAATTCTTCAGTTCCGCCGGCAGAAGCGGTTGCCGCACCAGGTCCCGCCGCTCCCCTAGCAAGCGTGAGACCTGGCCCGCATGGGCGGCGCCGCGCAGCGCCTCGGCCGCGGCGGCATCGCCCTCATAGGCCTGCACCAGGTGGCGCTCGGCCAGCGGGAAGGAGAGCGTGCCGATCCCGGCATAGAGATCGGCGATGCGCGCGCGGGGCGACATCTTCTTCGGCAGCCCAGCCATGACCGCGGCGATGATCGCAGCCTCGCCCTCGGCACTTGCTTGCAGGAAGGCGCCGGGCGGGGGCGAGACGGTGATGCCCGAGAGCCTGTGGCGCACCGGCTTCACCTGCGCCGCGACCTCGGCCGGGCCGCCCTTGCCGGCCCAGGCGATGCGCGGGATGCCCGCGCGCTCGGCGAATTCGGCGAGCATCTTCCGGTCAGGCATGGAGAGCGGCGCATCGGTGCGCAGCAGGATGTCGGGCCCGGAATCCAGCATGTTGATGATGGCCGAGCCCAGGCGCTTCAACGCGTTCAGTCCGCGCAGCGCGTCCTGCAAGGCGGGCAGGAGTGCCACGAGGGCGGGCAGCAGCACATGGCATTCGCGCATGGGCACGAGGTTGGTGGCGCCGCGTTCGTGGAAGCCGATCTCGACGCGGCCATCCGTCAGGCGTTCGAGGCCAAGATCCGCGCGCTGGCGCACGGCGCGCGGGGTGGCGACCATGGGCGCCACCACCGGGAAGGCGTAGCCCGCGCGCGAGAGCGCCTCGGCCAGGCGGGAGCGCTTCCATTCGGCATAGGGCGCATCCGCCCAGTGTTGCAGCGAGCAGCCGCCGCAGAGGGTGAAGTGCCGGCAGGGGGCCTCGACGCGGTCCGTGCTGGGCGTGAGGACGCCCTCCAGCACCGCGCGATCCTTGCCCGTCACACGCGCCGCAACGCGCTCGCCCGGCAGGGTAAAGGAGATGAAGGAAGACCCGCCTTCCGGCAGGGCCGCAATGCCATCCCCCGCCGCCCCCATCTGCGTGACCGTGAGTTCAAGCATCGGGCCGGGACCAACCTTCCAGAAAAAGCGAAACGCGCAACGGCGCGCCCGCCATGGCCCTCATGTGGCTTTGCCACATGAGGATGAACCGAGCCCGCAAGATCAGCACCAACCGGGGCCCCCACGAAAACGCCTCTTCGGCGTTTTCGT
>LNFM01012684.1_pt1 | contig 20438 bp, 17 predicted proteins | sample 596031 | NCBI WGS metagenome assembly LNFM01 (sample SAMN04254537, study PRJNA301005) | activated carbon metagenome | isolation source: dual media filters at the Ann Arbor, Michigan drinking water treatment plant | place: USA: Ann Arbor | reverse complement strand
ACGGGCTCGCTGTGGTAGGACCTGATGCGGGCGGCAACGGCGAGAAGCTCATAGGGACCCATGCTCGTGTCGCCGGCCAACCCGTCGAACAGCTTGGGATAAGCCAGCGCCTTTGCGGCCGCCATGGCGTCGAGATAGGCGTCGAACTGCGCGCGCGTCACGTCGCCTTCGGCGATCGCAAGAATGCGCTTGCGGTCGTGGTCGATGGTCCACTGCAGTGGCACGACGTTCTGGCTCGGACGCGCGACCCGGGGCGGTCAGCCGAAGGCGGCGAATACTTCGTCGATCGCCGTCATCTGGTTGCCGGCAGCCGATGACGGCACGAGGATCGGCGTGTGAACGCCGGCGTCGCGCCAGGCGGCGACACCGTCGCGCACCCTGGCGGCAGGCCCGAACAGCGTGTTGTCGGCCAGCCACTTGTCGGTGAGATACTTGGGCACGTCGTCGCGGCGCCCTTCGTCGAGCGCCTTCTCGATCGCCTCCATCTCCTCGACGTAGCCCGCCTCTTTCCAATAGTTCCGGTAGTTGGGCAGCAAGGCGTAGTTGGTGAGCGTGCGGCGGTTGACTGCCCGGGCCGTGTCGACGTCGTCGTTGATGCAGGTCGGGATCATGTTGCCGATGAAGAAAGCCGGATCGTTGCGCTTGGCGGCCGGCAGCGCGCTCAGGGACTCGGCCATGTGCGAGCGCGCGGCGTTGGCGAACACCACGCCCTGGGCGAGCTCGCCTGACAGCGCCACCATGCGCTTGCGCAGCGCCGCGACGATGATCGGCGGCAGCGGGCCGAACGCGTCCTGGGCGCGGAACTTCTCGATGAAGGCACGGGTATCGGCGAGCGGCTTGCCGGGCGTCACGCCCATGCGCACGTGCGAGGGCCCGTGCGCGATGCCGATGCCGAACTGGAAGCGTCCCCCCGACACCTCGTGCATCATCGCCGCGCTCTGGGCGAAATCGATGATGGTGCGCTGGTAGATCGGCGCGATCGCGGTGCCGAAGGTGACCTTCGACGTGGTCCACGACAGGGCCTCGCACATCGACATGTTACCGAACGGGCTCGGCACGTAGATGCCGGCGAAGCCGCGCCGCTCGGTCTCCTGGCTGAGCTCCATGGTACGGCGGCGGCGCCCCGGCACGGCGATCAGACAGAGAGCAGGCAGCGGTTCGGCCATCGCGACGATTCCTTCGGTTGCTTGGAAGGCATCGTAGCGGCTCGCGGCGCGATGGCCAGTATTCTTGCAGCGCCGCTTTGCGTCGACTGCAAGTTGATTCAGCGCGCGGTTTCCATTCCTCCTCCGTAGTCGGGGGAGGTGCCCCGTCATACGGAGCGGACGGGGAAGGCCTCTGACGAGGCGCTTCAGATTCCGACGTCAGGATCGGAGGGATCCGGGCTGGGGCCTTCCCCCTTCCGACCAGCGGCCCTGTAAACAGCGCCTGTTCGGGCCACCTCCCCCGATGACGGGGGAGGGATTCGAAAGATGTGTCGACCCCTTGGAGCGAAGCCGGGGAGGTGAGTGAAGCAGCCGACGTCCGATCGATCGGCCGTGCCCGTCCCTCAGGACGCGTACGACTTGATGACCTCGCCGTGTGCCCACTTTGCGGCTTCCTCGGCAGGCATGCCCTGGATCGCCTTGGCGTACATGTCGACGATGATGTACTTGGTCACCACCTCGGCGGCCTTGCGGTTCGGCGGCCCGGCATAGCCGACCAGCCGGCCGACCCGCGGCAGGTTGTGGAACGGCCGCATCACGGGATCGACGTCCCACACCTTGTGCTTCTCCCAATCCAGCGTGGCGCCGCACGTATAGCCCTGCTGCGACGTGAACCACTCGTCGTACACCGGCTTCGAATGAATCCAGCGCAGGAAGTCCTTGGCCGCCTTCTGGTTCTTCGAGTAGCCCATCAGCATGTCGGTGAAGACACCCGGATTGTTGTACTGGCCGCCCGGCCCCTTCGGGATGTGGGCGTGCTGGATGTCCTGGAACATCGGCGCGCCCTTCTCCGTCTTGTAGGTGTCGGGCTTGCGCTTGGCCTCGATGTAGATCGAGGCGCCGTTCAGCGTGGCGCTGATGGTTTGCGACAGGAAGGCGCGGTTGTTGTTGGTATCGTCCCAGGCCAGGCCGCCTTCGTCCATGGTCTCCTTCCACAAGGCGACGGCGTACTTGATCGACTCGACGGTTTCCTTGCTGTTCAGCACGACGGTCTTGCCGTCGGCCTCGACCTCCTTGCCGCCCCACGACCACAGGTAGCAGTACCACCAGCCCGGCGCGTCGCCGAACGTGTGGCCGGCAGTCTGGCCGTAAGGCCGGCCCTTGGCCTTGAGCTTCTTGCCGAGCGCGCGGTAGCTGTCCCAGTCGCCGGGAAACGTTGGCGCCCCGGCTTCCTCGAGCCACGACTTGCGATAGGCGATCAGCCCGCCGCCAGCCGACCACGGCACGCCGATCCACTTGCCGCCGGCCATGGCGACCTGCTTGTTGACCTCGTAGTAGCCGCCCTGCGCCTTGCCGATCTCCTCGGCCACGTCGCCGGAATCGGCCAGGCTCTCGGCGTAGAGCTGCGGCCAGTTGCTGAAGCCCATGATGATGTCGGCGCCGGTTCTGGATTGGATCGCCGAGGTGATGCGCGATTGCAGGTCGTTGGCGTTGACCGTCTCGAGCTTGAGCGTGATGCCCGTTGCTTTCTTGCAATCCTGGGTGATCTTGCCCTTGAGCAACGTGTCGGAGGCCGGCACGAAATCCGTCCATCTCAGCCAATGCACCGTCTGCTCCTGCGCCAGGGCAGGCGCCCGCCCGCTGGCCAGGATGGCCGCCATGCCGCCGACATGCGCCGCGACGGCGCCGGATCCAGACAGTTTCAGAAGACGACGCCGCGCAATTCGAGTCATGAGGTTCCTCCCGTCATGCTTGTCCGCTGATCGATTTCCAATGCTTGGAGCTACGCATTCCGGTCACGCGGCTTGGCGTGCCGGGAGGCTGAACGCCACAAAGCGTCTCGACTGGACTACAGGGCCTCGAAGCGGGCTATTGCGTCTCGAACTGGGGACCGCTGCCCGGGGCTCGTGGCCGCATGGATGGCCGGAAAGGCCACCCCGGCAAACTACGCTGGCCGGACCATACTCCTTTTCCGCTGCACCTGCATCCAGACGATAGGGCAGCCCGGCGATTGGTTCGCAGCGGAGGCAGCCGGCGGAATATTCTTCGTCATCCGGAGCGGAAGCCTCTCGATCAGGCGCTGTTTACAGTGCCATTGGCGACGCAGGCGAGGGACCTTTCTTGCTGTTGGAGCAACAAGGAAGGTCCCTCCACTACGCCTCCCTTCGGCCAAGCTCAGGGCAGGCGCTCCGCCCGGCCTCGGTCGGGACGATGGGGTTAGTTGCCAGTGCATGTGCCCCGAGCCGGCGACTCCCTCGCCGGCGAGGCTGGCCGCTATGAGATCGGCACTTCCACCGGATGTCCCTGCTTCAAGCGGTGACCGGTGTAGGAGCGTGTTTCCGGCGCCGGCAGGGCATCGCCGGATTGGTAGCTTTCGAGGAGCGCCTGCTTTCGCGCGGCAAGCCGGGCGCCCAGTGCGTCGACGTCGAGGCCCGCCTCCCTGGCCTCGGCGAACAGGCCTTCGGAGCGCTTCTCCTCTTCCTTGACATGATGCTTGATCAGTTCCGAGAGGACCTTGACCTTGGCATCGTAGAACGCCGCGTCCGGCTCGCTGGCCTGCAGCTCGGCGATCAGGACCTTGGCGCCGTCGTGCTCGACATAAGCCTCGTCGAGAAGGTCCTCGTCCTCGATCTTCTCCTTGCAGGCCGGGTAGAAGATTTCCTCCTCGATGGTGGCGTGCACCATCAGCTCGGTGCAGATTTCGCGAACGAGAGATTCCTTGCGGTCATCGCCTCGGGCGCGCTCGAACTTCTCGAACAGTTCCTCGACCTTTCGGTGATCGGCTTTGAGGAGCGCGATCGCGTCAGGCTTGCTTGCGGCTGCCAAGTTCAACCTCCTTTTGGGCTGGGTGTCGCGCTAACGGTGCGGCGGGCGGGGCGTTGCGCGGTGGACGCTCGATCCCTCGCCATGAGCAGTGAAGGCCTGAGAGCCGCCCTGGCCATCGAGCAGTCGAGCTCGACAAAAGCCGGCGGTCCGTGAAACCCACACAGGGCCGCGCTGTTAGCGAGTCGATGTCCGTGCGCATGAGATGCGTATGGAGGTGCAACGAGATCCCACGAAACGAGGAGGTTGCCCATGGCCAGGTATTCGCCAAGCGCGAGCAAGGACGTCGAGGGCGCGATGGCGCGGCGCAAGAAGGGAACATTGAAACGCGGCAAGGCCGGCCGCGGCGGCAGGGTGACGAGCCGCAAGCAGGCTATCGCCATCGGCCTCTCGGAAGCCCGCAAGAAGGGCAAGAAAGTCCCGAGCCGCGGCTCGCGCAGCAGGTAGATCGGCGGTCGGACGAAATCCCGGACCGGCTCGGGCGTTGCCGCTTCGGTCGCTTCCACTTCCAACGTCCATCATCGCAAGCAGAGGAGAAGATCTTGACCCCTGAAACGACCAAGATCACGTCTGGCAGCCTGATCGCCGCCGAGAAGGTGGAAGGCACCAGCGTCTACAATCTGGCCGGCGAGAAGCTCGGAACCGTCGAGGACATCATGCTCGACAAGGTGAGCGGCAAGGCGATCTATGCCGTGATGTCGTTCGGCGGCTTCCTGGGCATCGGCGAGAAATACCATCCATTGCCCTGGTCGACGTTGCAGTACGACGAGAGCAGGGGCGGCTACGTCGTCAATCTCGACAAGAGGAAGCTCGAGAGCGCGCCGACCTACGCCATGGACGACGATTTCCGTTGGACGCCGGAATATGGCCGCAGCGTCGACCGGTACTACGGCGCGCCGACCTTCTGGTAGGCCGGGTCGACCGGCGCAACGAAGAAGGCCCACCCTTTCGGGTGGGCCTTTTCCGTTCGACATGGCCTCGATCAGCGGGCCAGGCGGCTCTCCTTCTTGTACTCCGGCATCGCCTTCAGGGAGTCCTTGGTCCAGCTCGTCACCAGCACCACGGAATTGCCGTCGCGCTGGAACTGGATGTCCTCCCACTTCACGGCGACGTCCTTCGTGCCGACGCCCAGGAAGCCTCCGACCGAAACCACGACGGTCTTGATGGCGCCGCTGGTGTCGACGAACACGTCCTCGACCTCGCCGATCTTTTCCTTGGCCTGGTTGCGGACCGATGCGCCGATGAGGGCGTCGCCCGACATGTTGCCGTCGGCATTGAAGTCGCCCTTCACGGCGGCCGCCAGATCGCGGGCCGGTGCACGGGTGTCGGCTGCTGCCGGCGGCGGAACGCGATCGGCGGCCGTGGTGCGCGTCGGCTCCGCGGTCCACGGCCCCTTGTCCGTGAAGACCTGACCGCGCCACTTCTCGTCCTTGTACTTGTAGGGTGGCATGGCGGCGAGCTGATCCTTGGTCATGTTGACCTTCACGGTCTCGCCGTTGTCCGAGATCGCCAGGTCGGACCACTTCAGGCTGACCTCGCGCTCGCCCACGCCGAGGAAGCCGCCCACGCCGACCATGACGCTGTCGACCTTGCCGTTGGGCCCGATGTGGATCGACTTGATCTCGCCAATGGTGTCGCCGTCGGCATTCTTGATGTTGCGGCCGATCAGCTTGCGCGTATCCGCCGACGCGGTCGCGTCGTAGGGCATGGTCGTCTTGGCGGACGGAGGCGACGCGGCCTGCTGCGGCGGGGTCTGTGCGTAGGCCACGGCTGCGCCGCTGCTCAGCAACGTCACGATCAGGAGCTTCTTGAACATCGGAAAACCTCTCTTGGTGGCTATTGTTCTGCCCCAACGACGCATGCGCTCATTCGTTGCCGGGTATCCCGGCGATCGTGACGATGCCGGGGTGCTGTCGTGATTGGCCGGTGCCGGGAACTGTCGAGGCGAGGCGCGACGTTTCCGGAACCTTGCATTGCCCGCGCCGTTCGCTGGCGGAAGGGAGAATAGCCAATGGACGGCATTGTTTATCTGGTCGGGCTGGTCGTCATCGTGATGTTCATCCTGTCCTTCCTCGGCTTGCGGTAGGAGGGTCGGATGGCTGTTGCGCGAACGGTGGAAGCTGTCCCTGTCGCGGGGGTGGTCGCCGCACCTGCGGAAGGTCGATACTTCGAATGGGGACCGGTGATCCTGGGCACGCTGGGCGCCAGCGCCATCTCGATCGTGCTGCTGACGTTCGGGGCCGCCCTCGGTCTTGCGGGTGTCTCGCCGTACCCCTATGCCGGGCTGTCTGCCAAGGCGCTCGGCATCCTGTCGGCGACCTTCGCGGCCATCGTCGTCGTCGTCAGCTTCGCGCTGGGCGGCTATCTGGCCGGCCGTGCGCGCGGCGCCTGGTCGGGGGTGAGTGGAGCCGAGTCGCATTTTCGCGACGGCGCCCATGGCTTCGGGGTCTGGGCGCTGAGCGTCGTCCTGGGCAGTGTGCTCGCGGTATCGGGCGCCACCGGTGTTTTCAAGACGGCGCTGCAGTCGACCACGGCCGTTGTCGCGGCTGGCGCGGCTGGCGCCAGCGCCAATCCGGCCGTCGGACCCTTGGCGGCCCAGCTTTCCAGCAGCCCTTCGGACTACGCCGTGGACAGGATTCTGGCGCCGGCGGATGGCGCTCCCGCCGCAGCTGGCCTCGCCAGAGGCGAAATGGGGCCGGTGGTGGCCCGCGCGCTCGTCGCCAACCTCGCGAACCCGCAGCTCGACGTGAACGACCGCACCATGCTCACGCGCATCGTCGTTCGTCAGACGGGCCTGCCCCAGGCCGAGGCCGAGAAGCGCGTGGACGACGCTTTCGCCAGTTTCAAGGCGGCGGAACAGAAGGCCCGCGATGCCGCCGAAGCCGCGCGCAGGGGCGCGTTGATCGCCGCCTTCGCCGCTTCCGCGATCCTGGTCGTTGCCTGCGCGGCAGCCTGCATCGGAGCCTCGGTCGGCGGCCGACACCGTGACGAGGGCACGCTCGTCACCTTCTTCGGCTCGCGTCGCTTCTGGTAGCGCTCGAGTGGTACGTCGCGCGGTGCGCAGTCTCTCGCGCAGATGATGGGGCAACACGGCTGAAGAACGACCCAATGCCTCGCAGGCGCACGCACGGCACAACACGACCTGGCTGAGTGCGAGCGACGTCGCCGCGGCGACCGGGCTGATCGGCCCCGTCGACCCCGATCCTGCACACGTGCTCACGGGCGTTCGTAATGCCGAGGCCCTGATCGCCGCGCATCCGTCGTCGCGCTGCTTTCCGGCTGCGAGATCGATGATTCCAGGCTCGATGACATGCCTCCTCCCGGCGTACGGTGGGACGTGATCCGCCACGGCCAAACCTTTCCCTCCATTTTGCAGGCCGTGCGTCATGGCCCGCCTTAAGCTCACCATCGCGCTCGGCTCGGGCGCCCGCATAGGGCCGGGCAAGGCGGCGCTGCTCGAGAGCGTGCGGTCGACCGGCTCGATCTCGGCGGCGGCACGCGCCATGGGCATGGACTACAAGCGCGCCTGGCTCCTGATAGACAGCCTCAACCGCGCCTTCACGACGCCGGTGGTCGAGCGCGTGACCGGCGGAACCGGCGGCGGCGGCGCCGTGCTCACGCCGCTCGGAAGGGACCTTCTGGCGCGATATCGCCGGCTCGAAGCCCGGGCAGCCGATGCTGAGGCCGCTGCCGATCTCGCGGAGATCGAGCGACATGCCGTCGCCGATCCCGGCCCCAAGGTCTGACGCATCGATGATCGAGATCGCTATGGCTAGTTGACCATAGCGCTGCTATCGTTATGGTGTAATTGCCATAGCGTACAGCAATGAGCCCTGCATCGTCCGTCCGTATCTCGCGCAAGGCAGGAGCGGGAGCTTTCGGAGGCGGCCTTGCGATCGGCGTGCTGGGCGGGCTGATCGGTCTCGGCGGCGCCGAATTCCGCCTGCCGCTTTTGATCGGCGCCTTCCGTTTCGGCGCGCTCGAAGCGGTGATCGTCAACAAGGCGATGAGCCTCGTCGTTGTCGCTGCGGCACTGCCGATGCGTACCGGGACGGTGCCGGCCGAAACCCTCGCCGCGCACTGGCCGATCCTGCTCGACCTGCTGGCCGGCAGCCTGCTCGGCGCCTGGGTCGGCGCGGGCTGGGCGACGCGTCTTGCCTCGCAAACTCTCCATCGCGTGATCGCCGTCCTGCTGGTTGCGATGGCGGCCGCCCTGCTGGCGGGCCATGGCGTCGATGCGCGGGACGGCGCCATGCCGGCTGGCGCGACGCAGCTGATCGCCGGGGTCGCCGCCGGCTTTGCCATCGGCGTCGTTGCCTCGTTGATGGGGGTGGCAGGAGGCGAGCTCCTGATCCCGACCCTGGTTCTGCTGTTCGGTCTCGACTTGAAGCTCGCCGGCAGCCTGTCGCTCTGCATCAGCCTGCCGACCATGCTGGCCGGCTTCGCGCGCTACAGCCGTGACCGGGCCTTCGCGGTGCTGGCGGCCAACTGGACGTTCGTCGTCGTGATGGCCGCGGGCTCGATCGCCGGCAGCTTTCTCGGCGCCGTGCTGCTGGGAGTCGTGCCGGTCGCGGTGTTGCTGCCGGCACTGTCGGCCGTCCTGCTGATATCGGCCGCCAAGGTGTGGCGGCACGGCCAAGGGGCCACCTAGGCGATCGTCACCTTTGTCTCGTCGAAGTTCGTGCCGTCGCCTGCCTGCACGATGACCGTGCCCTTGGTCGCGCCCGGGGTCAGCACCCCGGTGGCCGCGTCGATCGTGCAGCCGAGATCGGGCGGGTTGATGCCGAACGTCGGCGTCCCGCCGCCCTCGGCATCGACCGTGATCGTCGAGGTCGTAGCGGCGGCTGCGGTGCCGCCGGGCGGCGCCGGGGTGGTCGCCGGGACGGAAGCGGGTGTTGCTTTTGCATTTCGGAACACGGTCGGCCCGGCATAGGCTTCCTCGACCTCGACGTTGATGCCGGTGGCATTGGCGCTCGTCACGGCCTTCAACTTTCCGCTGCGATCCTCGATCGCGCGGCGATGCGTCGTCGTCGCCACCGTCGCACCGTATGTCTGGGCAGGAAAGTCGAGATTGCGCAGGCTTTGGGTCACCGCGATGGCTTGCGGCAGGCGGTTGGCCGGGGACTTGTTGGAGGCGTTGGCGACGAACGGCCGCGCGTCGGCCGTGACGTGATCGAAGGTGACATCGTCGGTGGCCGGCATCGTGCCGGAGGAATCGAGATCCCAGCCTTCGCTCGCCAGGTCGGGATCGTTGATGGTGATGTTGAACGTCCCGAGCTTGCCCTTGATCGTGAGGTTCGTGCCGCTCCCCGCGGCGAACTTCTCGTTGATGTGAGCGAACTCGAGGGCCGATGCGCTGCTGCCCTTGGGCGGCGCGAAGGTATGCACGAAGCCGCCGCCGTAGAAGCCGGCGATGCCGAGCGTCGAGGGGGCGGTGGCGGTGATCTTGCCCGGGATGGCGGTGAAGTTGAAGGTGGCCGGATGCGTCGTCGTGGTCGTGCCCAGGGTCTGCGACGCCTCGACGTCGGCGCTGCCGCCGGTCTGCTTGCCGTCGATCTTGATCGCGCCGGTCGCGGTGTCGACCTTGGTGCCGGCGGCGAGGGTCGCGGTGCCGGCGGCGAGGGCAAGCGTCACGCCGGTGGCATTGGGAGGATCGATGGTCGCCATGAGGCCGTGGCCGGCCGGCGGCGGCACCGTCACGCGATCGTGGTTCACGCTCACGCCCTTCAACGCGACCGGTTGCGCCGGCTGCCGGTAGAGCGCGGGCGGCATGCCGGCCGTCATGGGCGCCGGCGCCAGCACACCCTCCGCGACGGCAACCGCCTGACGTTCCGCCGTCTCTGCCGGCGAGGTGATACGCAGTTCGCCCGTCGGCAGCGCGGCGCCGCGTGGTTGACCGGCCGCATGCGCGAGCTCGTGCACCAGAAGGCGCCGGCCGGTCGTCGACCCTGGATCGAAGCGGCCGGGCGCGAACACGATGTGCCTGCCGACCGTGTAAGCCTCGGCCGCCACGGCAGCGGCCGACTTGCCGGCGTCCTCGTCGGTGTGCAGCTGGACGTCGCTGAAATCGCAGCCGAGATGCGTCTCCATCTCGCCGCGCAGGCCGGCCGGCAGGGGTCGGCCGGGCCTGCGCAGCGCCTCGCGCACGTTCGCCGGCACGGATGACGGACCGGTCCCGGCGGCGTGGCGGTGCAAGGCGGACGCCGCGCCGCTGCGGCCATCGGGCAGGATCGGGATGTCGGAGAGGCTCGCGCCCGGCAGCAATCCCTCGTAAGCGATCACACGACGGGGCTGGCCGGCGCCAGAGCGCTTGCGTGCCGTCTCGGTTGGTCCGACGTCCCTTACCGCGCGAGTCTGCATCGCTGCGCTCCGCTGCATGCTGCCAAGCGACGCTACAGAGCCGGGTCAGGGCAGGCAATTGCCCCCGACGCATACGACGCCACCCCTGGCGGGGCAGGGCATTCGCATTTTACCTGGAACCTCCGTCATCCCGACCGGAGCCGAGCATAGCGAGGCGGAGTGGAGGGACCTCTCTTGTTGCAATGCCAGCAAGAAAGATCCCTCGGCTGCGCCGGCCTTCGGCCGGCTCCGCTCGGGATGACGGGGAAAAATGGAAGTATGCGAATGCCCTGGGTGGAGGAGGATCAGCGCCGCGACGCGACGTCGAGGGAGATCAGGTAGGCCAGAAGGGTGGCCGGGTAGAGCTGGCCGATGATCGCCTCGATGTTGCTGAGGCTGCGGGCGATCGGATGGACGGGCACGACATCGCCGAACCCGACGGTGGTCAGGATGGTGAAGCTGAAATAGATGAAGTCGCTCGGCAGCGGCAGCTCGTCGGTCGCTGCCATGCCGTTGAACGATCCGGGATGGATGACGTCGTTCAGGGTGTACAGCAGCACGGCGCCGATCACCCGGTGATAGGTGACGCGTCCCGGCGAGATCACGGCACGGCCGACCACCCAGATGATCACGGCACCGATCAGGAGCCGGCCCAGCCCCTCGAGAGAGATGTCGATGGCTGCCGAACCGCCGCGCATGTGCAGGACGAAGGCCACGACGTTGAGACCGATCGCCGCCACGATGCAGATCACCGGCAGGATGCTGCGCGAGAGGAAGAGCAGGCCGATCGACAGCAGGGTGAGCAGGGCGACGCTGAAGGGTCGAACGTTGACCACGTGGGCAGCGCCCATCGGCGCCACGACGAACAGGTCGAGCAGCAGCAGAGGGGTCAACCCGGCCAGCACCCAGTCGCGCCAGTGATCAGGCGCCTCCCTGGCGAGGGTGGTCAGCCTCTTGAATCGCATGGGGCGCGACCTTTCCCGGTCGGCCGCTCGCTTGTCAATCGGCCGCCAGCCGGCATTGCCCGATTGACCCGGTCCGCCGGGTCTGTAGGGATGGATCGGGAAAAACGAGGAAAGCCCGATGAGACAGAAAGCCGCCACCGTCCCCGCCGCGCCGCGGCCCGACCTCGACGCCGAGCTCAACAACCTCGCCATGTCGAAGGCCGCCCAGCCGCTGTTCGACGCGGTGAAGAAGCACATCGACGAGAATGTGGCGCCGATGGCCGACGAGTTTTTTCGGCTCGGCGAGAGCCGAAAGGATCCGTGGAGCTGGGCGCCGGGTCAGCTCGAGCTGCTCGAGGTCGCCAAGAACAAGGCCAAGGCGTCGGGCCTGTGGAACTTCTTCCTGCCCAGCCACAACGACATCGGCCGTGGCCTCACCAACCTCGACTACGCCTACATCGCCGCCGAGCTCGGCAAGCAGCCGCTCGCCTCGGAGACGCTGAACTGCTCGGCGCCCGACACCGGCAACATGGAGGTGCTGGAGCGCGTCGGCACGCCCGAGCAGAAGGAGAAGTGGCTGAAGCCGCTGCTCGAGGGCGAGATCCGCTCGGCCTTCGCCATGACCGAGCCTGGGGTCGCTTCGTCCGATGCCAAGAACATCGCGACGCGCGCCGAGCTTGTCGGCAACGAATGGGTGATCAACGGCGAGAAGTATTACATCTCCGGTGCCGGCGACCCGCGCTGCAAGATCATGATCACCATGGTCAAGACCAGCCCCGAGGCCTCGCCGCAGTTCCAGCAGTCGCAGATCCTCGTTCCCAAGGACACGCCCGGCGTCCACATCCTCGGCCCCATGCACGTGTTCGGCCACGACCACGCGCCGCGCGGCCACATGCACATCAAGTTCGACAACGTGCGCGTGCCGGCCGAGAACATCCTGCTGGGCGAGGGGCGCGGCTTCGAGATCTCGCAGATGCGCCTTGGGCCGGGCCGTATCCATCACTGCATGCGCTCGATCGGCCAGGCCGAGAAGGCGCTCGACCTGCTGGTCAAGCGCGGCTCCAAGCGCGTCGCCTTCGGCAAGCCGCTGATCCAGCTCGGCAAGAACCTCGAGACGGTGTCGCGCGCCCGCATCGAGATCGAGGCCATGCGGCTCATGGTGCTGAAGGCCGCCAAGGCGATGGACGTGCTGGGCAACCGCGAGGCGCGCGTGTGGGTCAGCATGGTGAAGGCGATGGTGCCGGAGAAGGTCTGCACCATCATCGACCAGGCGATCCAGATCCACGGCGCCACCGGCATCTCGCAATGGACGCCGCTCGCGGAGATGTACGTCAACCAGCGTCACCTGCGCTTCGCCGACGGGCCGGACGAGGTCCATCACATGGTGGTCGGCCGCGCCGAGATGAGCCGGCATTAGGCCATGCGCTACGGCTTCTATCTGCCGACGCGCGGGCCGACGGCGACACGCGACGGCATCCTGGCGCTGGCCCGCGAGGGCGAGCGGCTGGGCTTCCATTCGGCGATGATCGCCGACCACATCGTCTTCCCCGTGGAAAGCAAGTCCGAGTATCCCTATACGGTCGACGGGAAGCATCCCGGCGGCGGCGACGCGCTCGAGACGTTCTCCATCCTGGGCGTCGTGGCGGGGGCCACCGAGCGCCTGCGGCTGGTCACCTCGGTGCTGGTGCTGCCCTATCGCAACCCGGTGCTGACCGCCAAGATGGTGGCGACGCTCGACGTGCTGTCGGGCGGCCGGGTCACGCTGGGCGTCGGCGTCGGCTGGCTGAAGGAGGAGTTCGAGGCGCTCGACAGCCCCGACTTCGAGCATCGCGGCGCCGTGACCGACGAGTGGCTGGCGATCTTCAAGCAGCTCTGGACGACCTCGCCCGCGACCTTCGAGGGCAAGTTCTACGGCTACGCCGACATCCGATGCGAGCCGTTCCCGCTGCAGAAGCCGCATCCGCCGATCTGGGTCGGCGGCCATTCGCGCGCCGCGCTCCGCCGCACCGCGCGCCACGGCGACGGCTGGCATCCGGTCGGGGCAATTGCCGCCTCGCCGCTGCCGCCGCAGGAGATGCGCGCGCATATCGACACGCTGAAGCGGCTGTGCGACGGCGAGCAGCGTGATTTTTCCAAGCTCCTCATCTCCTACAAGGCGCCGCTCTACGATGCCGGCATTCCCGACCGCGACGGCATGCGGCGCAGCTTCTCGGGCAGCCCCGACGACATCGCCGGCGACATCCGATCGTTCGCCGCGATCGGCGTGCACGAGCTGATCTTCGATTGCCGCGGCGACTCGATCGCCGGCAGCATCGAGCGCCTGCAACGCTTCGCCGCCGAGGTGATCCCGCAAGTGGGTTAGCTCTTCCGGACCGCGAGCGTCTCGCTCGCTCATGAGCTCGAGCGAGCGAGACGCTCGCGGTCCGCAAGAGCATGAGAAGACAGACGAGGACTGCATGACATCGGGTATCCCCGCGGAAGACTGGATCGCCCATCACGCCCGCTTCGCGCCGTCGTCGGAGGCGGCGCACGATCTGGCGTCGGGGCGGCGCTTCACTTATGCCGAGATGGACCAGCGCGTCAGCCGCGCCGCGCTGTGGCTGCGCAACGCCTACGACGTCCAGCCGGGTGACCGCGTCGCCGTGCTCAGCATGAACGACACCGACGTCTTCGAGCTGCAGTTCGCCTGCCGGCGTCTCGGTGCCGTCTTCCTGCCGCTCAACTGGCGGCTCGCCGTGCCCGAGCTCGAGTTCATCTGCAAGGACGCAACGCCGGTCGTGTTGGTCCATGGCGACGAGTTCGCCGATGCGGCGCTGCAGGTGGCGAAGCTCGCGTCCGTGCCGCACACCGCCAACCTCGCCAACGGCAAGCCGAGCGCTTACGAGACAGGCATCGCCAAGGCGAGCGGCACCCTGGCCCCGCCGGCGCTCGATCTCGCCGACACCTGGACCGTGATGTACACCTCCGGCACGACCGGGCGGCCCAAGGGCGCGCGCATCACCTACCAGATGTGCGTCTTCAACAGCGTCCATTGCGCCATGACGGTCGGGCTGACGATGCGCACGAAGAACCTGGTGTTCCTGCCGACCTTTCATACCGGCGGGCTCAACGTCTATGCCAACCCGACCTTCCACACCGGCGGCTGCAACGTGGTGCTGCGGACCTTCGATCCCGGCCGCTTCCTCGCCCTGATGACCGACCGCGAGCTCGGCCTTACCGACCTGCTCGGCGTGCCGACCAACTTCCTGATGCTGGCCCAGGAGCCGGGCTTCGCCGCGGCCGACCTCTCGCACATAAGGTCTATGGGCGTGGGCGGCGCCGCCTCGCCGCTGTCGCTGCTCGAGACCTACGGCCGCAAGGGCATCGCCCTGCGCCAGGGCTGGGGCATGACCGAGACCGGCCCGATGGGCCTTTTCCTGTCGGCCGACAAAGCGATGGCGAAGATCGGCTCGTCCGGCCTGCCGCCGCTCTACGTGCGCCTGAAGATCTGCGACCCCGACGGCAATCCGGTCAAGCAGGGCGAGACCGGCGAGCTGATGATCAAGGGGCCGAACGTGACGCCGGGTTACTGGAACCGGCCGGAGGCCAACCGCACCTCGTTCACGGCGGACGGCTGGTTCCATACCGGCGATGCCGCGCGCCAGGACGAGGACGGCTACTACTATATCGTCGATCGCTGGAAGGACATGTTCATCTCCGGCGGTGAGAACGTCTACCCGGTCGAGGTCGAGAACGTGATCTACCAGCTCGATGGCGTGCTGGAGAATGCCGTGGTCGGCGTGCCGCACGCGAAGTGGGGCGAGATCGGCCGCGCCTTCGTTGTCCTGAAGCCCGGGGCCAACCTCGACGAGGGTGCCGTGATCGACCATTGCGGCACCCAGCTCGCCCGCTTCAAGGTGCCCAAGGAGGTCCGCTTCCTCGACGAGCTGCCGCACAACGCGACGGGCAAGGTGCTGAAGCATCAGCTGCCGAGGAATTGAGGCGCGAGTTCGGCTAACCTCCGGCACCCAACCAAGCGGAAACAGGATGACCCAGGACAGCAGCACCTATTGGAAGAAAGCGCGTGTCGAGCTGCGCGCAGCCGGCTTCGAGCCCGACCGCGTGGCCGATGCCAGCGCCATCATCACCATCGCTGCCGCCTGGACCAACGCGCATCGTTGCAACAATCGCGTGCGCCCGATCGCCGATCTGCTGGTCGAGATCGTGGCGGAGCGCGGCGGGCAAGGGCTGATCGTCGGCGCCCCCGCCGTCTCCGACGCGCTGACCCAGGGCACGCCTACCGCCGGCTACAGCCTGGTCTCGCGCGACGTCGTCGCCGACTGCTTCGAGATCGGCCACTACGCTCATCATGGCGACGCCATGATCGTTATTTCCGGCTGCGACAAGACCGGCGCCGCCGCGCTGATGCCGCTCGCCCGCACCAACGCCTTCGGCCTGGTGCTCTATCCCGGCACCAGCTCGCCTGGTCGCGTCGATTTCGGGCCGTGGGCGGCCAAGGGCACCAACCTCACGATCATGGATTATGCCGAGGGCCGTGCCGCGCACGAGGCCGGCCGCATCTCGACCGAGGAGCTCGGCGCGCTCGAGCGCAACGTCATGCCGGGCAGCGGCACCTGCGGCGCCATGTTCACCGCCAACACCATGAGCACCATCGCCGAGTCGATCGGTATGATGCTGCCGCGCGGCGCCTCGCATCCCGCCGATTATGATGCGGGTAGCGACATCCACGCCGACGTCCGCGCCCAGGCGCGCGCCAGCGTCGATGCGCTCTACCGTCTGATCGCGGCCGGCACCCGCCCTCGCGACATCATGACGATGCGCGCCTTCGAGAACGCCATCACGACCGTCTACGCCATGGGCGGCTCGACCAACATGTACCTGCACCTGCTCGCGATCGCCCGCCAGGCCGAGGTGCCCCTCACCATCGAGCGCATCCAGGCGATCGGCGAACGGGTGCCGCTGCTCGGCAACCTGCAGCCGCATGGCCCCTATGCGATGACCAGCCTGCACGGCATCGGCGGCGTGCCGATCGTGATGAAGGAGCTGCTGCGCCACGGCTTCCTGCACGGCGATGCGCCCACCGTCACCGGCAGGACCGTGGCCGAGAACCTCGAGGCGGTGCCGACCCTCGACCAGCTCGGTAGGCAGGACATCGTCCACCCGGTGGGCAACCCGATCGCGCCGCCCAACAATCACATCAGCGTGCTGAAGGGCAACCTGGCACCAGAGAGCTGCGTGCTGAAGCTCTCCGGCAAGACCCTGGAGAAGGGCGAGTTCCGCGGCACCGCGCGCGTCTTCGAGTCCGAAGCCGACACGATGAAGGCGATTCGCGCCGGCGAGATCAAGCCCGGCACCGTGATCGTGGTACGCAACGTCGGGCCGGTCGGCGGCCCCGGCATGCCCGAGATGGTGATGCTCACCATCCAGCTCCAGGGCCGCGGCCTTGCCGAGGACGTCGCCCTGATCACCGACGGCCGCTTCTCCGGCGTCAGCCACGGCATCCTGATCGGCCATATCTCTCCGGAAGCTGCGCGCGGCGGCCCGATCGCCGCGGTGCGTGACGGCGACACGATCGTCATCGATCCGGGCAAGCGGACGCTGACCCTCGAGATCCCGGACACGGAGATCGCGCGGCGCATGGCGGGGTGGAAGGCGCCCGAGGCCGCCGGTCGGCTGCGGCCGGGATCGGTGCACGACAAATATGTCCGGCTGGTGTCGTCGGCACACTTGGGCTGCGTGGTGTGACGCTGACCGATCGGCAGGCGAGCAATCGAAGATCCTGTACAACCGCGCAGATGCTCGCCCGCCACTGCTCAGAAATGGATGAATCGGCCGTGCGGCGCGAGCTGCTGGATCAGATCGAACTCGGTCCTGTTCGCGGTCAGCAACGGGAGCCCGGCCTTCGCCGCCGACAGGAAGATGAGGGCGTCGTTCAGGCATTCCTTGCGTTGATGCCGTTGGAAGCCCTGGGTCCTAGCCAGTGTTCCCGCGATCAGGCCCGCCTCGGCCCAGACATCCGGGTCAGGGGTCAGCAGCCGACCCGCGGGAAAGGTTGCGAACAGGGCCGCGTAGTGATTCCGAAGCTTTTCCCACGTCTTGTGTGACGGCTCGGCGTTGGCAACACCGGTGGTCAGCTCCGCGACGCACACCGTGCAATGGAACAGCAGTGCGCGATCGACCAGGCTTGCCGCCGCCGTCGAAAGCAAACCGGCGGCAGACCGGATGTAGACGTTGGTGTCGAGGACGATTGCCGCTCGACCTTCGTCGGCGATGTCCGCTGCAGAAATCAGCGCCTCGAGCGGTCGAGGACGGAGCTGTGCACGCTGCTTTTCCGGCTTGATGCGACGCAGGCCGGCGCGAAAATCAATAGTCGAGTGCGTGGTCCACTCCCAGCTTGCCCCGCGACGCTTTCAGGAATTTCGCTGTCGGATCGGGCTGTGCCAGCACGGCCAGCGCCAGCAACCCGAGCTCGGTAAGCCTGCTCGCGCCACTTTCCCGCTTGGCAGCATCGATCAGCGCCTTGGGCGCCCGGAAGCTGACATGTTCCGTCCTGCCGCCGTCCAGCAGCCCGGCGCGTCGTGCTTCTTCCATTGCGAGGGCGGCGCTCCCAAGCCTGGCAATCCCGGCGACGTGTCTCCCCTTCGCCGTGTCGCGCCTCGACCCGACCTTGCTGGTCTTGACGCTAGGTGTCCTGACGACCATCGATCCATCCTCTTGTGTGCAAGGTAAGAGGTCGGGCTCCTCAATCCCGCGAGTGGACCACGCGAAGCGGGGTTGTCCGGCCGCGTCTGTCGCCGGTTCCGTCGCCGCCGTGAAGCGCCGCGTCCTTGCCGATATGCTCCAGCAGCCCGGTGCAGCCGCGCTCGATCAGGTCGAGCGCCCGCTCGTAGTCCTGCGTCGTGCCGCCGAAGGGGTCGCGGATTTCGCGGAGACCCGGCACCGGAACGTACTTGAGCAGCATCTGCAGCCGCTCGGTGTGCGGCCCCGGCGCCATCATCCGCATCGCCGCGAGCTGGAGGCGGTCCATCGCCATCGCGTAATCGAAACGGGCGAGATCGACGGGCTCCAGGCGGCGCGCCCGCAGGTCGCGGATCGGGTAGCCGCGGCGGGCGGCCGCCTCCTGGGCGAGCAGGCTAGGCGGCTGGCCGTTGGCGCCGTCATAGGTGCCGGCCGAATCGATCTCGAAGTCGCCCGCGCGCCTGGTGCGTTGCACCAGAGCCCGCAGGCAGCCGACCGCCATCGGCGCGCGGCAGACGTCGCCGGTCGAGACGAACAGGACGCGGACAGTCATGGCGAATGGAGCCCCTGGTGTGCGTTGAGGTCGGAAGGGATAGTCCCGTGGGACATGTCGATCGCCTTGCGCGACATAGCTTACATCGCCGCCATGCTGGGCGGTGGCGATGCGTCCGGCGCAAGGGCGCGCGCGCGGTCGCCGGCGGCGCCGGCTTCCGCCGCCGCCGGCATGTCGATCTCGAACACCGCACCCTGAAGCTCGTCGGCTTCGGGCATGACGAGAGAAAGCGTGCCGCCGGCATCGCGGATCAGGCCATAGGAGGTGGCGAGGCCGAGGCCGGTGCCATCGCCCACTGCCTTGGTGGTGAAGAAGGGCTCGAAGATGCGGTCGCGGATCGCGGCCGGAACGCCGGGGCCGTTGTCGGCGACGCGGACGACGACGCGGCCCTCCGGCGTTCGCCGGGCGTGTACGGCGATTGCCCTGTCGTCGCCCGGGCTGTCGCGCAGCGCGTCGCGTGCGTTTGCGAGCAGGCTCACGATCACCTGCTGCATGACGACCATGTTGCCGACGACGAGCGCCGGCGTCTCCGCGCAGCGACGGCGTCATCAGGGCGAGCGCGCCGCGGCAGGCTTCGCGCACATCGACAGCTTGTGGTCCCTCGCGCGAGGTGCGGCTGAAGATGCGCATGCGGTTGATGATACCGGCGGCCCGGTCGACCTGGACGATGACGCGCTGAAGCTTGCCGGCGAGGTAGGCCTTCAAGGCCGGATCGATCGGCGGCGGGCAGGCCGAGCCGTCCGCCCGTCCGCCGTCGGTCGGCAGGTCCTCCTCCGAGCCGTCCTCGGGCTCGATCTCGGCCAGTGCGTTCTGCGCGGCCATGCGGATCACGTTCAGCGGCTGGCTGAGCTCGTGGGCGATGCCGGTGGTCACCTCGCCCAGGGTCGCGAGCTTGGCGGTCTGGGCGATCGCCCGCTCCGCCTGATGGCGAAGCGTGACGTCCTGACCGACCAGGATGATGCACTCGCCGGTCACGGAGTGCGTTTGACGAGCCAGCGCGAAATTCAGCCGGCGGGGCGGTTGACCCGGTCGCGCCACCTCGAGGTCGATCTCGGCCTGACGCTCGCCTCCGGCAACGAAGTCACGGAGCAGGTTCAATCCTCGAATCGCGCTCGATTCGTCGGCCGTGTCCCCGGAGCGGGAGAGGTCGAAGTGCTTCCCGAATAGCTCGCTGAAGCGGGCGTTGGCGCGCATCACGCGGCCGGCGCGGTCGAGCACCGCGGTCAAGGCCGAGGGCGTGTCGACGATGGCGGCGAGCAGCGCCTGCTCGGAAGCGGCGCGGCGGGCGGCGTCGGAAAGTCGCATCAGCCGAAGTATCCGCAACAGAACCAGCAGGGTGACGAAGCTGAGCAGCGTGGCGGCAACCACGATCTCGCCGCTGGTCTCGCGCCACGGCTTCAGGAAGACGCTCTGGCCGATCGAGAGCGTGACGATTGCCGGGTAGCCGTCGACGCGGCGCGGCGCCATGATTCGCGGCAGGTGCAGCGCCGGGTCGCGCGCGAGGGGCACGTCGGTGAAGACAACCGGCGTCGGACCGCCTTCGCGAAGCAGCCGAAGCGAGAGGGAGTTGGGAAAACGTCGACCGAGCAGCGCGTCGTCGCGCAGGCTCGACGCCAGCAGCGTGCCGTCGTCGCGCATGATCGAGATGGTGCTGTCGGCGCTGACCGCGATCTGGCGGAAGAACTCGCCCAGGTAGGCAGCATCGAGGCCGACCGCGAGGACGCCCAGCACATTGCCCGCCTGGCCGACCACGGTACGCAACAGGAAGAAGGTCGGGCGGCCGGTGACCCGGCCCGGGATCGTGCTGGTCAGGATCACCTCGGGCGGGTTCGGCGAGACAGCGACGATGAAGCCTTCGCGGCCCGCCATGGAAGCCTGGGGCGGCGGATAGCTGGA
>LNFM01005984.1_pt1 | contig 20439 bp, 20 predicted proteins | sample 596031 | NCBI WGS metagenome assembly LNFM01 (sample SAMN04254537, study PRJNA301005) | activated carbon metagenome | isolation source: dual media filters at the Ann Arbor, Michigan drinking water treatment plant | place: USA: Ann Arbor | reverse complement strand
AGTAAGGGAGGCGTTGGCAGATCTTGTATTTCAGGATCGACATAAGGAAAAGCCTCTCTATTTCTGGAGCCGCCCACGCGGCCTTCAGAAGGTGTCCGATCCGAAAGAGGGACTACTAAGCTCGCCTCAAACGATCGGCGATACCGAGGACCCTGAAAGTCTGCTTGGCTTTATCAGCGAGCAGAAGACAGGTATTTTCCTGCTGTGTGATTACGCTCCTTATATCTCACCATATGGGCAGGAAGACGCTTTGCTTGTTCGACGACTCCGCGAGATCGCCTGGAAGCTGAAATCCACAAAGGCCACCGTTCTCTTTGTAGGTCCGAACTTCCCCGAACTAAAAACACTCGAAAAGGAAGTCACTCAGGTAGAACTCGATCTGCCTAGGGAATCCGAGATCGAAGACTCGATAGAACTTCAGTTTGAGAACTTACGATCCAACGGGCTCGATATTAGCCTAACGAAAGAAACCCAGATTGCCCTCCAGCAGTCTCTTCTTGGTCTAACAGCGGTCGAGATCAGCAATGTCGTGGCAAAGGCAGTCATCAGTTGCAACGGGCTCAATCAGGACTCGATCAATGTCATCCTTGAGGAAAAGAAGAACGTAATTCGAGGCAGCGGTTCGCTTACCTATGTTCATCCCGAACCGGCAAGCAACTTAGGCGGCTACCAATCGCTTCGAGCCATCCTCGAACGTGCAGCATACACGTTCAGTCCGAGAGCAAAAGCTCGTCATGTCGAACCGTGCAAGGGAATTCTCCTAGTTGGATTGCCGGGGTGCGGAAAAGATCTTTGTAAACGTGTCGCTTCAAGCATTACGAATCGGGCTCTGCTCGATCTCGATTTCGGCTCGATCATGGGTGAGGGCGGGGGAGTCATTGGCTCATCCGCCATGTCGATAAAGCGGGCATTATCAATCGCCGGAACGATCAAAGGCATTCTCGGTATCAGCGAGTTCGAAAAAGCAGTCTCAGGAATGAAGTCTTCCAACAAGACCGACGGCGGAGAAACGGCGAGAACGATCTCGTACCTCCTCAACTGGATGCAGGATAACAAGGACGTTCTCGTTTTCGCGACCGCGAACGACGTTCGAGAGCTCGAATCCGAGCAGTTCAGGATCGGCCGGTTCTCGTATATACATTTTGTCGATCTTCCCGAAACAGAGGACCGCAAGGAGATATTCCGGGTTCACCTGACGAAGAGAGCACTCGATGCTGAACACTTCGATCTTGAGAAACTTGTAGAAAAAAGCAAGGACTTTTCAGGTGCCGAAATAGAGGGTGCGGTGAAAGACGGAGTTCTTGAAGCCTTCATCGATGGCGACCGACAGGCCGAAACCCGCGACATCATTAAGGCCGCCGAGAACATTACGCCTACAGCACAGATGATGAGCGAGAAGATCGAAGAGATCCGTAAATGGGCCCGGAACAATATCAAAGGCGTAGGCTCACGAATCGAAAATACTGGCCTTGCCGGAAACCGCAGCGATCGGATCTATGAACTCTAGGTAAGGAGAACCAGTATGAGTAAATATTTGACGTTCGATTCCCAGTCTTTCCCGAATCGAGATTTACTTCTCGAAGCCTTGGCCGAATGTGGTTTCGCATCGCCGACTGTAGGAACTGATATCCCTCTCGAAGGATGGGATAAACGCGATCCACAAACGGCCGACGTCGTTATCAGGCGTCGTGAAGTACGTGGACAATCGCTTTTAGGAGACATCGGCTTCCGGAAATCGTCAAAAGGTTATGTCGCAGTAATTGATGATATGGATTTGTCGTTTCGCTTGGGGCAAGACTTTATTGTCCGACTTCAGAACAGCTATCACGAAGCAGCGGCACGAAAAATGGCAAAGAAGCTCGGCGGTATTCTTGTTAAGGAGCGTATCGGAAAGACGCTCAAAATTAGAATCAAATATTGAGGGGGATAATCAATGCCCGAAATTATTTTCAAGATCGATACCGAAAATGGAAAATGTGAGACTGAGATAAAGGGCTATCAAGGACCTGCCTGCGAGAAAACCGCGCAGCGCCTACGACAAGTACTAGGTGAACCCTCACATGAAATTCGCAAAAAGGAGTTTTTCTTAACCCCCCAGGCGCGACAGACATTAAAGAGAAAATGAATAAAGAGATTACACTCGTCCTCGAACCAGATAAGGGAAAATTGACGGCCGAAGTCTCTGGAATATCAGGCGCCGAAATGGCGATGTTTCGAGATGATCTCGGCGGTTCACACGACGTAAATTGCGGGAAACCGCCACGAAAAGTTGTTTCTGAGCAGTCAAGCCACCTAATCGATGTATCACCAGCGGATCATAACCAGTCAATTTGGCTCTATCGGACCTATCACAATTCTGTCGTCGATGGCCCAGGGCGAAGAATCGTTATTCAAGTTGCCGGATGTTCAATTCGTTGTCCTGGTTGTTACGTCCCGGAAACGCATAGCCGCCAGAACGGACGATTAGTTCGGGTCTCGTCTATCGTCGAAGAAATCAAACAAAATATTCACGAACACGATGGTGTAACGATTTTGGGCGGCGAACCTTTCGACCAGCCGGGCCCGGTAGCAGAAATTGTTTACCAGCTGCGGCGTCTTGGGATTCATATCACCGTCTACTCTGGTAAGACGATTGCGACATTGCTCAAACAAGGCAATGCCAACATTCACTACATACTCACCCATATAGATCTTCTTATCGATGGGCCATTTATTCAGTCGCTCACTCACAACGCGGGTGAGTACCGAGGTTCACAAAATCAGCGGCTCATCTTTGACTCACGATTGAACAACCTTTCGAGCTTTCAGCTATGAGAACGGTTACCGTAGGGTCATGTTCATCTTGGAATCCGATAGGACATCGATCCACCAGACTAGACAACACAGACAAGAATTTGAGAACATCGAGTCGTGAGAATCGTGACGTACATCTTTGTAGGGTATCTGCTTGTTCTTTCGATGCAGTCGTGCAAGGACAGCCTTTTGTCACGCGACAACCAAGGTCACCCGGTTCTGAAGGTCGCCCATTTAGATCCACGTTCGCAAGACAGTGACACCAACTCTAACGATGCATGTTCGCCGTTTTGCGTATGCTCATGCTGCGGAAGTAATCCGGCGCCGACGATCGTTTACTCACCACCTGTGACTTCTCCGGTAGGCCGAGGAGCATCTCTTGAGGTTTTCTCTCGATATAAAACCCCTTACGAATCAACACGTTATTTCTCCATCTGGCAACCGCCAAGAGCTTAACTAACAACCCGTAAACTGCGCTGTTTTGATTGATAGTCATGCCATAATTTGGCGGGATTGTCTTGCGTTTTGTTAGTTTTTGCTTTTGGAATTTATGTACAGATTGTTTTTACTGTTGGCCGTTTTCGCGGCGGCTGTCCCTATCTGGGGACAGTCACGCTCACTGGATGGCTCTTACCCGCTCTATCTCAGTCAAACTGATGGGATTTCCCTCGCGCAGGTCGTTAAATTGGCCTTTGAAACAAATAGCGAGATAAAGATCGCCCAACTCGAAGTCGATAAGGCGAAGGCTCGTCTGACACAGGCTGGGCTCCGTCCCAATCCTATTCTTGAAGTCGGTCAGAGTTCAGGCCGAATTGTTGGTTCGCCCGGTGAGGGAGAATTCAGCGCGGGCATCTCTGTTCCGCTAGAACTTTATGGTCAGCGGAACCGAAGGATCGAACGCGCCAAAGCGGAAATAGTCTTGAAAGAAGCCGAGATCGCCATTCGCCAGAGAGAGATCGTTTCCCATATTGTTTCTGACTATGCGGACGCTCTTTCTGCTTTTCGCGAGATCAAAATTCTTGACGAAATCATTGACATCGATATTCAGACCGTCAAGTTTGTGCAGATTCGCGTTAACGAGGGCGAAACCGCACCGTTAGAACTTAGCCTTTTACAAACTGAGGTCGAGCGATTGCGGGTGCAGCGTCAACTTGTCGAGGGACGGCTCCAAACGGCAATTACGAAGCTAAAATATTTCGCCGGTGTGCCATACGAGCAACCGCTTCGTCTCCGAGAAGAACTTCCGTCAGCCACTTTTCCATCATTACCGCCTTCGACCGAAGTTGCGATTGCCGTTGGTCTAAAGAGCAGACCAGAGATTCGAGTCGCCGAGCTTGAAGAACAATTGGCGAATGCGGGACTTAGGCTGATCCGCGCCGAGGCAAAACCTGAGTTTTCAGCTTTTACGAAGTTTTCTCTCAGCAGATCAACCATCGACTTGCCAACGGGATCGTTCCCGCAAAATCGCGACCGGAATCTATTGTTTGGGATAACGATTGGCTTGCCTGTGTTTGATCGCAAGCAGGGAGCAAAGGCCGAGGCCGCGATTGCCATACGACAGGCTCAAGAACGTCGAACCTTTGCCGAGGGCGTTATTAAGAACGAGATCACTATCGCATTTCAACAACTCGAAACGACAAGAAAGGCTCTCATCGCTCTTGAGACGATCGTGCTTCCACGTTCGCGAGAAAATATCGAGACGATCCGTCAGGTTTATCGAATCGGCGAGCTAAAGATTACCGATCTTTTGGTAGAACAGCGTCGCTTGATCGATGCAAATCGCGACGTGACCGAAACACTAACAAAAAAATATAAAGCCGAAGCTGATCTATTTATCGCTCTCGGACTCACATTTGATAACTAGAGGAAAAAGGATATGTCAGAAAATAAAATTCAAGAACCGAGCGAACATCACGCGGGCGACGAGGCAGAACTTGACCGTCTCGAATCAAATCTCGATAAAGGCGAACCGACCGATGCGGAGTCCATGTCGTATAAGTCCAATCCTATATTGCCGTGGATCATAACGACGGCGGTAGTCGGTCTTATCGCGATAATCGGAATTGCGTGGATAATTAACAAAAACTCCGCAAGCGGCGATAAAGCTACCGCCGAGGGACATAAGGAAGAGCCGGGACATTCTGAGGACGAGAAAGGCAAAGAAGTAAAGCTCGATCCTGAGATGATCGAGTCCGCCGGAATTGTTACGGAAACCGTAACTCAGCGACCGGCGATTGCCAGATTGATGGTAACAGGTGCGGTCGAATTGAATCCTGAGACAACCGAAATGGCGACAGCATTGGTTGGCGGTAGGATCGAGAAAGTTTTCTACGGTGTAGGTGACAATGTGCGAAAAGGAGCTGTCCTTGCCGTTATTTCCAGTCCGCAACTCGCACAGATGCACGGTAAAATGCACGAGGCTAAGACAAAATTTGAATTGGCCCAGCGTAATCTCGTACGGGTTCAGAGGTCCGAGAATCGCGTGGGTGTGCTACAAGCGAAAGCCAAGCTAGATGAGGCTGAAGCCACGTTGAAACGAACGAGGCGCCTTGTCGAACTCGGTGCGGGCGCCGGAAAAGATCTGATCGCAGCAGAAACAGTTTACAAAACCGCCAAGGCTGACTTTGATTTTCAGTCCAATATCGCTCTCAACAAAGAACTGCAGGAAGCCAAGGCCGAGGTCGAAACGGCGGAGGTCGATCTGCGGCATATCGAGGACGAAATGCGGGCGCTTGGCGTTCCCGTCGAAAGTGGCAAGCCCGACGATCATCGCAGCGATACGTCGCTCGTTTCATTGCGATCACCGCTTTCGGGCGTGGTCACAGAAAGAAAGTTTAACGCTGGTGCGGGTATAGAGGCGGCGATTCCGATCTTCTCGATCTCGAATCTGGGGACGGTTTACGTAATCGCAAATGTGCCGGAAATGAGTATGGCAAGGCTTCGTGTCGGTTCGGTCGCAGAAATTACCTCGCCCGCTCTCGGAACGGTCAGCGGTCGCGTTTCCTACATTGACCCGAAATTGGATGAAACGACCCGAACCGGACGAGTGCGGATTGAGGTTCCAAATTCGAACGGAAAGCTTCGGGCAGGAATGTTCGCCGAGGTTGGTTTCTATACTGGAACGAATGCGGAGAGTGGCGAAGAGTTGGTCGTGCCATCGTCCGCGATCCAACGCTCCGGGGACAAGACCATTGTCTTTGTTCCACGCGAAGACGAGCCTGGAGCTTTTGAAGTCCGAGAGATCGAAGCCGGGGCTGACATCAACGGTTACACAAAAGTGATCGAGGGATTGGGATTAGGTGAAAAGGTCGTGACGAAGGGCAGCTTTACGCTGAAGACGCAGCTTGAAAAGGGTGCGATGGGAGACGATCACTAAAAACATGATCAACGCATTAATCAGATTCTCCGTTGCCCAAAAACTAATCGTGCTTCTGCTGGTCGCAATAATGTCGGCGGCGGGAGCCTACAGCCTGATCAATTTACCGATTGACGCTGTTCCTGACGTTACCAATGTTCAAGTTCAAGTTTTGACCAATGCGCCAAGCCTTGCGCCGCTTGAGATCGAACGGCAGATCACCTTCCCCATCGAGGTTGCGATGTCGGGCATTCCCGGTGTTGAGGAAATTCGTTCGGTGTCGAAATTCGGTATATCGAACGTTACCATCGTATTCGAAGAATCGACCAACATTTATTTTGCTCGTCAGCTAATTCTCGAACGAATGGCGACCGCTCGCGAGAATATTCCACCGGGCATCGGTTCGCCGGAGATGGGGCCGATAGCAACAGGCTTGGGAGAGATCTACCAATACGAAGTCCGCGCCGAACCGGGAAGCAATTACACGGCGACCGATCTCAGGACGATCCACGACTGGAATATTCGCCGACAGTTGATGGGCGTTCCGGGTGTGACCGAAGTCAATTCGCACGGCGGCTACGGCAAACAGTATGAGGTGCGTCTATCGCCCGAAAAGCTGCAATCCTACGGATTGACGCTGCATGATGTTCATGTTGCGGTGACCGCAAATAACGGCACGGTCGGCGGCGGTTATATTCAGAAAGGTGCGGAGCAGTATTTGTTGCGAGGCGTCGGCCTTGTCGAAAAGATGGACGACATCACAAACATCGTCGTCAAAACCGGCAAGGAAGGTATCCCGATCTTTGTCCGAGATCTCGGTGAAGTTGTCGAGGGACAAAGTATCCGACAAGGTGCAGCCTCTGCCAACGGTGAAGGCGAGATCGTTTCGGGTATAGCGATCATGCTGAAAGGAGAAAACTCGCGCGTAGTTGCCGAACGCGTCCAGGCGAAGATCGATGAGATCAGCAAAACTCTGCCGAAGGGCGTAACCATCGAGCCATTCTACGACCGGACTTCTCTCGTCAAAAGGGCGATCGCGACGGTGGAAAAAAATCTACTGGAAGGCGCGGCACTTGTGATCTTGGTTTTGCTGGTGCTACTGGGCAACTGGCGTGGAGCATTTTTGGTTGCGACGATCATTCCGCTTTCGATGTTATTTGCGGCGATCCTGATGCGAATCTTTAATGTGTCTGGAAACCTGATGAGCCTGGGCGCATTGGACTTTGGGTTGATCGTTGACGGGGCGGTCGTAATGGTCGAGAACGTCGTTCGTCGCCGAGCGGAAGCTCAACACCATAGGTCGCGTGAGCCGCCGGAGCGCACGATTCTCGAAGCCTGTCTCGAAGTCGCGCGTCCCGTGGTCTTTGCTGTGGCGATCATCGGCATCGTATATCTGCCAATCCTTAGCCTCCGCGGCATCGAGGGCAAGATGTTCGTACCGATGGCTTTGACGGTTATCTTTGCGCTTCTCGGTTCATTGCTTTTGTCGCTGACCTACGTACCGGCAATGCTAGCATTGATACTTCGCGGAAATGTTTCGGAGAAGGAAAGCTTTTTGATCCGTTGGGCAAAGCAGATCTATCGGCCTTCGCTTGCATTAGTAATGAAGTTCCGTTCGCAAGTTCTGGCTATAGCTGTAACGACCGTTATCATTTCGGGAGTCATTTTCCCCTATCTCGGCGGAGAGTTTATCCCGCGCCTTGATGAGGGGGACATATTAGTGGGTCTACAGCTTTTGCCCAGCGTTTCTCTCGAGCAATCGATGGTCGTCACCACGAAAGTAGAAAAGTCCCTTAAGGCCTTTCCTGAAGTGAAGACGATCGTCTCTAAGTGCGGTGCTCCGGCGGTTGCGACGGATTCGATGAGTCTTAATCAATGTGATGTATTCGTGATGCTTCATCCGAAAGACGAATGGAAATCGGGGAAGTCGAAAGATGAACTTTTTGAGGCAATGTCGAAAAAACTGGAATCAGAAGTTCCCGACGCGGCATCGTTCGAATACCTGCAGCCCATAGAGATGCGCGTCAACGAACTGATCGCGGGTACACGAGGGGATCTCGCTGTAAAGCTCTTTGGCGACGACCTTGAGGTTCTGGCCGAAAAGGGCGAAGAGATCGAAAGGGCTCTTGCGAAGGTTAATGGTGCCGAAGAGACAAAGGTCGAGGTCACAACGGGACTGCCGCAACTACAGGTCAAGCCGGACCGTGCAGCCATAGCCCGCTATGGCCTGAACGTCGAGAACGTAAACGAACTCGTAGAAGCGGTCTTTGCCGGCCAGAAAGCGGGCGAGGTTTTCGAGGGCGAACAGCGTTTCGATATCGTTCTGCGTTTGAATGAGGACTCTAGTAAGTCCGTTGAAGCGGTTCGGGAATTGATCCTAACGGCGCCAAACGGCCAGCGCGTGCCGCTCGCACAGGTTGCGAGTATTTCCCTTGTCGAGGGCGCCGCGCAGATCTCCCGCGAAGCTACACGCCGCCGAATCGTCGTCTCGACCAACATCCGTGGCCGCGATATTGCAAGTTTCGTCGCGGAAGCAAAGGAAAAGATCGGGAAGGAAGTGAAATTGCCGCCCGGATATTATCTCCAATGGGGTGGAGCATTTGAAAATCTCGAACGCGCGACCAATCGACTGTTGATCGTCGTACCGATCGCGTTATTCCTGATCTTTGTGATGCTGTTCTCGACCTTCGGTTCGGCAAAGCAGGCACTGATGATTTATACCGGAATTCCGTTCGCGATTGTGGGCGGCGTGGTTGCTCTCGCACTTCGTGGAATGCCGTTTTCGATCTCAGCGGGCGTTGGATTTATCGCGTTATTTGGTGTTGCGGTATTGAACGGCGTCGTGATGATAAGTTTTATCAACCATCTACGGGAAGAAGGAAAATCCGTGATCGAAGCCGTTAACGAAGGCTCAATGACGCGCTTGCGTCCGGTTCTGATGACTGCTCTCGTTGCCAGTCTTGGATTTATCCCGATGGCTCTGGCAACATCGGCGGGTGCGGAGGTTCAACGACCGCTTGCGACAGTTGTAATTGGCGGACTCATAACATCAACGCTGTTGACCCTATTGATCCTGCCGACGCTTTATGCGTGGTTTGAAAAGGACGTGGAAGGAGAGTTCTCGGAGGAATAAACAATGAAACTGATAATCGCAATAGTGCGGCCATTCACGGTAGAGAAGATCGTAACGGCCTTTGAAAACATCGAAGGCTTTCCCGGAATGACCTTAATAGATTCCGAGGGATTTGGTCAGCGACTGCGTATGGGAGCATACGACGCTCTCGATCCTTTCAAGGCGAACAAACGAATTGAGATTGCGGTAGGCGACGAAATGGCCGACGAGATCGTTGCGGCAATTAAGCATAACGCACACACGGGCAAAAAAGGCGACGGGATAATAACGGTGGTTCCTATTGACGCCGTCATTTTGATATAAGGCGGTCCAGATATGTTTACCGAACGTCAAATCCAAATGTTTTTCGGTGTTGTGATTGGAACGGGACTGATATTTGGCTTAGTTTGGCTTATGCTTTACTTAAATAAGCGAGGTATCAAAACCCATCCGAGCGAGAAAAGGGATAGCCGGTATAAACGACTAGGGCGAATGAAGGCAGAAAAAAGACGTAATAGTCGGAGATTCAGGTTTTGAAATAGGTAGCTTTTATGGGACACGGCCCTGCCTTAATTGAATGGAGCAATAAGAGATGTTGGCAGTAGAAACCGGCTCGGGCGAAAAAAAACCATCTGTTTTAGGCGACCGGAAGTTTCAATGGCTTGTGTTTAGTGTTGGACTGGTCGCGGTCTTCGAATTTTTTTCGCTGGCGGATTTTGATTTGTTCAAGTTTCTGCTCAGTCCCGTAATCGCGTGGCAGCCGTATTCGCGGTTGGTCGCGGCGGTATTTTTTGCAGTTATCATTCTGGCGATAGGATGGCAAACACTGTTGAGCGGGCTGACGGCTCTCGCGAAGCTCAACTTCAAAAGCATAAATCTGCTGATGACGATCGCGATCGTGGGTGCGTTCTATCTCGGCGAGTACGAAGAGGCGGCGGTTGTCGTTGTGCTGTTCACGCTAGGCGAGACGCTGGAGAAGTTTGGGATCGCCACCAGTAAGTCGGCCCTCCAGGCTCTCGTCGATCGGGCTCCAAAAACGGCGGCGATCAAGGGCGGTACCGGGCAGATTACCGACACCCCCCTTGACGACATCAAACTCGGCGACATTCTGGTCCTCAAGCCATCGGATATGGTCGCTATGGATGCGGAGGTCATTAGCGGGGCTTCGTCGGTGGACGAATCGACCATTACCGGTGAGCCGCTGCCGCGGGACAAGCACGCTGGCGATAACGTTTTCGCCGGAACTTTGAATATGCAGGGCTATCTCGAAGCTCGTGTGACAAAGCTGGCAAAGGACTCGACGCTCGCCAAGATCATCGAAACCACATTCGCGGCGACCAAGACCAAAGCGGAGACGCAGAAGTTTATCGAGACGTTCGCCGGTTATTACACGCCGTCGATCATCTTTATCGCGGTGCTACTCGTGGCGGTTCCGACGCTTTTGTTTGCTCAGCCGTTCAACGTCTGGTTCGAACAGGCGATCACGATCCTCGTCATCGCGTGCCCATGTGCGCTCGTTATCAGCACGCCGATCTCGATCTATGCGTCGATAGGCAACGCCTCGGCCCGCGGTGCTCTTGTCAAAGGCGGCAAGTACATCGAGGCCATCGGCCAGGTCAAGGCGATCGCGATGGACAAGACGCGTACCCTCACATACGGCAAGCCAAAGGTCACTGACGTCATCCCTTTCGGCGAAAGGACGCGGGAACATCTCCTGGCGTGTGCCGCCGGTATCGAGACGTATTCCGAACATCCACTGGCGCAGGCGATAGTTGACGCGGCGCGCGACGAGAAGATCGAGATCCACGGCGTTGAGAACTTTCAGGCCGTGATGGGCAAGGGCGCGCAGGCCGACTGCGTGATCTGTTACGACAAACATCACTGCATCGGCAAACTTCCGTTCATTACCGAAGAGCATTCCGTGCAGGAAGAGGTTGTCAAAAAGGTAGAGGAACTCCAGCGACAAGGCAAAACTTCGATTGTCGTCAGCAGTCACGGCGGCGTCGAAGGGATCATCGCCCTCACTGACGAGCTAAAACCGGAAAGCAAGCAGGCCGTGACCGATCTCCGCGAATTGGGCATTGAAACAATAATGCTGACCGGCGACAACCGAGCTCCAGCAGAAGCGGTTGCTAAGCTTGTTGGCATCACCGAAGTCAGAGCGGAAATGCTGCCCGAGGACAAGGCGGAAGCGATAAAAGAACTTTTGGCAAAATACGGACCGACCGCGATGGTCGGCGACGGCGTTAACGATGCTCCGGCGCTGGCTTTGTCAAATGTGGGCATTGCAATGGGAGCAGCCGGTAGTGACACGGCCATTGAAGCCGCTTCGATTGCAATCTTGAATGACCGCCTGGAATTGATTCCGTATCTGGTTCGACTGGGAAGAAAAACGATCTCCACGATCAGGATTAACACCGCCGCCGCCGTTCTTACCAAAGTCGTGTTTGTCGTTTTGGCAATTCTCGGCGTGAGCAGTCTGGCAATGGCCATTTTTGCCGATGTCGGCGTTACTGTTTTGGTTATATTGCACAGCCTCAGGATACTTAAGTTTTCTTAGCGAGGCTTGAGCGTCCACGCCGTGCTTGCCGAGGGAGCGGAACATGATGATGTGTTGCAACGTGACCACGTTTCATGCACGAGCGAATTAGATCGCCCACGTAACCGGCCAAACCGTACGCGAGAGCTTTTGCGTGTTACGAGACACATATCTAATACGTGGAATTAATGGATCGAGAAACAGACTTTTTTCATGTTTTTACCCAGCACCAGTTTATAATTTTCGTAGGTGCAGGTTTATTGATTATTGCCCTGTTAGTAGGGGTAGGATTTATTCTCAGTAAGCGATCAGAGGGGCGTTCAAGGCGAGGCTCAAAATGAAAATCGATAACAACAAAGTGTTGGCGACCGCCATTTCTCATGAGTTAGCATTGTCGGATTCGCTTGTTGAAAGCGGCGACTTCCATTTAGCCTTTCATCACCTTGAACGCGCTCACGTTCTCGGTCAGGCATCGACGTATCAGCACACTCGCATTCATTGGCGGATGTTAAAGCTCGCGATCAAGCAGCATTCGCCGGGCGAGATTTGGGGACAGATCATCCGCCTCATCGGAGCTTCAACCAAAACGCCTTTCGGCATTTACCCGTCGGGTAATACCGGCGGTTCGAGCGTATGGTTCTTTAAGCCACTGCCCGTTCCCGAAGATTTGAAGAAGATTCTCGACACAGCACGCTGACAAAACAGGAGGGGGTTCGGCAAGAACCTCTTCCTGTCACGAAGGACCTATAATGTATAAAAGAATTTTTACAACAATGATCTTCGTCCTCGCGGTATTTGGCAGTTCGGCGGTTTACGCTCAAAAGCGATCCAGAACACAGCGAGTCACAGTTAATCTGACCGAGCGGGGCTATCGTCCGTCAAGCTTTCACCTGCAGCGAGGCGTTACCGTGAAGGTAACGTTCGTTCGGAAAACGGATGCGACGTGCGGTCAGGTTATCGTTATTCCCGATTATGGCATCGAGCGCAGCCTACCGCTAAATCAGCCAGTCACGATCACTTTTCGGCCGCGCCGAACCGGAAGCTTCAACTTCACATGCGGGATGAATATGCTGAGAGGAAAGATTATAGTCAATTGAGGAAAACAAAATGAAAAAGAAAACTATAGCATCTACAGCGGCATTTGTTGCTATCCTGTTCGCCGGAATGACGGCCCTTGCACAGGTCAAACGCGTGCAGATGCATATCGCGGGTTATCTATGCGGCAACTGAGTATTCAACATACAGAAGGCAGTTAGCCGTCTACCATACGCACCAAAATTAAAAGAGATCGAGGTCACGGACATTACCAAGGGCCTTGGAGTTTTTACACCACAGCCAGACAAACCCGTTTCATTTGCCGAGCTCAAAGGCAATCTAAAACAAGCCGGATATACTCTCGCGTCCGCCGATATCACGATCAGCGGGAAGCTTTCGAATGAGAACGGCAAATGGTTCATTACGTCCGACACATCGGCTCAAAAGTTCGCGCTCGAAGGTAAAGATGTTGAGGCACTAATCGCAAAGGCCGACAAATCGCCGTCGGTCGAGATCACCGGACTTTGGTCGACCGTGGGCAAGGCTCCAACGACCTATGAATCGGTCGACCCGCAAAAGATAACGCCAAAGACCGTTGCACTAAAAGCAAACGACGTTCAGTTTGTTAGAACGAGTTTTGGCCCAAGCCCGGCCGCAATCGACACAACGGAAACTGAAATCGAATCTAAACCACTTGCACCGATACGAACGACCTCGCCGGGGCTGACCGTTTTTAAGGGCGGGGCTTTTATTCCGCGTGTATATTTCGTCAAGCAGCATCTCGGATCGCTTGATGTTTGGCGGCAAATGGTTGATCTAAGCGTTTCATATACGCCTTCGTCGCACGTTCAGCTTGAGTTGGAAGTACCGTTCTCACGAACGAGCTTTAACGACGGAATAAAGAGCGGTTCGAGCACCGGCCTTGGCAACATAATGCTTTGGGCAAAGTACCGTTTCTTCCGCGTCGTTAAAACGTACGGCGACCGTCAGGCGTCGGCAAGAGTTGGTTTAGAATTGCCAACCGGAAGGTCGTCCGCACCAACCGCCTTGCAGGTAAACGCTCCCGCGTTTGTCCGTCAACAATTAACGCCGATCAACGGAGGCCTTGCTCCGCATTTCGATGTCTCGTTCTCACAGGCTGGCGGCAGGTTTATCTTTGGCGGGAATGCCGAAGGTATTTACAGAACGGAGCGTGACGGATTTCGCATGGGACACGAGTTACGGCTCAACACCGATCTCGAATATGTTCTCTTTCCCAGGCATTACAAAAAGCCGGGCGGAGAGATCTTTGCTATTCTCGAGTCATCATTTGTAACACGCACGAAAGGCCGTCTTAACGGAGTCGTTGCACCCGGTAGCTCTTCGACCGAATATTATCTTTCGCCGGGACTGCAATACGCGGCACGACCCCAGTTCGTTGTCGAGGGCAGTATTCAGCTTCCTGTATTTCGTCACGCGGGTTCGCAGGTTTTGCGAACCGATTACAACCTTTTGCTTGGGATAAGGTATTTATTCTGATGAGACACCTAATTGCATTTGTCATCACCTTATCGCTTGGGATCGTCTCTCAGGCACAGGATGCCAAGCCCTTGAAAGCTCCTACCATCGCTCTTAAAGATATCCACGGCACGACCGTAAAGCTGAGCGATTTCAAAGGCAAGGTCGTACTGCTAAATTTCTGGGCAACATGGTGCGTTCCGTGTGCCGCCGAGATTCCCGAATTGGTCAAATGGCAGAATGAATACAACGGAAAATTACAGATCATCGGCATAACCTATCCGCCGACAAACGCCGCTAAGGTCCGCAGCTTTATTCGGAAAAACAAAATAAACTACCCCATCCTCTTTGGTTCAAAAGCGACAAAGAAACTCTTCGAACCGAGCAACACCTTGCCCATAGCTGTCATAATAGACGGGAACGGAAATATCGTTGTCCGTATTGACGGGCTCATCTTCGCCGACGAGTTTGAAACCAAGATAAAGCCACTTTTAAAATAGATGCCGCCAACAATTACCGAACTAGTAATTTACGTCCCCGCCCAGGATTTTGAGGTTTCCAAGACCTTCTACACGGCTCTTGGCTTTGAATTGACCGAAGGCTGGGGCGGGACGATGGACTGCCGTCTTGGTGGAGCCGTCTTTCGATTGCAGAATTATTACGTCAAAGATTGGGCGGAGAATTTCATGATGAAGTTCGATGTCGAAGACGTTGATGCTTGGTATTCGCACGCCAAACAAATACTCGATGCCAATACCTATGGACACGCTCGTATCGCCGAACCTGAAATGATAGGCGACACAAAGATAATGCACGTATGGGATCCGTGCGGAGTCCTGCTTATTTTCATTCAGTAGGAATTTGCGCGAACTATCAGGCGGTTCTAAGCTCCCGATTTGCGTTTGAGAATACGCGGTACGCAGACCGCAGAAAGAGGCAAACCAATGCGAGAGCGATGATGATGTCCGGCCAGCCAGACTGAAAGAACCAGACCGCACCGGCAGCGACAAAGACCGAGATATTCGACGCGATATCGTTACGCGAACATTCCCACACCGAACTCATATTTACATCGTCCGTCTTATGCCGCGTGAGAAGGAACAGACACACCGAGTTTCCAATGAGAGCAAGAATACTCACGACACCCATTATTTCGAAGATCGGTACAGTCGGAACGATAAGTTTGTAGATGACTTGACCGAGAACTACCAGCGCTGCGAGCAAGATCAGCCCGCCTTTGAACAAAGCAACCTGTGCTTTCGCTTGGGATGACTTATAAACAACATACAAGCTTAGTCCATACGTCGTTGCATCCCCAAGATTGTCCAGCGAATCCGACAGCAACGCACTCGAACCCGCATAAATGCCCGCACCGATACCGGCGACAAACATAACGACGTTTATCCCAAGCACGATCTTCAGCGTCGAACCCTGCTTCTCCCGCAAAGCCTCGATCGCACAATCATCTTCACAACAAGCCATAACTACACCAATTTCAGAATAGGTCAATGCAGAAACATTATCAACGAACTCAGGCATCGAAGCCCTTCGCGGCAAAGCCTGCGACGACTGTTGCGGCTAATACAAGAACTTCGGCTTCAAGTTCTGCCCGACGATCTCAAGCTGTCCATATTGATAATTCTCCCGAAACTAGTGAAAGTTTTACGACCGACAATCCGCTGCTTCATCCGTAAATCAGCCCGATAGTCGTCCCCCGCAGTAATACCCGCCCGTTTTTAATAAGTTTTTCCATCGTCTTAAAGCCCTTCTTTAGCGTTTTTGCAACATACCGGGAAAGAGTGTTGGGTTTCGTTATTGACGGGGCCTTTTTATTTATAAGCACAACCCATTTTTTTCACTTTTCTTATTACGGTCATTGTTATATGAACGTCTGTTCATATAACATAACTGGTATGACTTCAGTAGCTTCTTTAGCTTCGGACAAAAAATTCGCAGACGTATGCGAGATTCAATTCGTTGATGGCGAAAAGGTATCTAACGTCACGCGTGCGATGAAATCGGACGCGGCGTTTCGTTTACTTGCCGATACGTTCAAAGCTTTGGGCGATCCGACACGGATTCGTATCGCATTTGCACTTTCGCGCGAAGAACTTTGCGTTTGTGACCTTGCGAATCTACTTGGTGTTTCGCAGTCGGTCGTTTCGCATAGCTTGCGCGTTCTCAGAGACATGCAGCTTGTAAAGTTCCGAAAAGAAGGAAAGATCGCCTATTACTCACTCGACGACGAACATATCGAACATTTACTCGATGAAGGCTTTCGCCATGTCGAAGAGCTACTGGATTAAGAATATTAAAAGCAATTTTGTTTAGAGGTTTATTTCGATGATTTCAACAAACATATTACTCGGCGCCATTGCCGGAATAACGATTTTTCTTGGGCTTCCAATAGCTCGTTGGCGCGGAGCTTCGGAACGGCTTCGCGGCGTTCTCGCCCTTGCGTCGGCTGGCGTCCTTTTGTTTCTTGTTGTTGAGGTCGGCTATCACGCGATGGAAACGGTCGAAACGTCTGCTAAAGGAGGCTTGGTAAACACCGCCATCGTGCAGGGAATAATCCTTGTTGGCGGATTTGCCCTCGGCTTGATCGGTTTGGCTTGGCTTGAAGAACGGCGCAAGAAACGAGTCGAGGCTAGCGGGGCTGATGCTCTGGAAGTCGCGACGATGATCGCAATCGGCATCGGACTTCACAACTTCGCCGAAGGTCTGGCAATCGGACAATCGTTTTCGGGTGGCAATGCGGCTTTAGGAACGTTGCTTGTCGTCGGTTTTGCTTTGCATAACGCTACCGAAGGCTTTGGCATCGCGGGCCCGCTTGTTGGACGCGACATTTCATGGACACGCTTATTGGTGCTCGGATTGATAGGAGGCGTTCCGACAGCAATTGGATCGTTCGTGGGCGGCATTTGGGTGAACCCTTCGTTGGAACTCTTATTTCTTTCCGTTGCGGTTGGTTCACTCGTTTATGTCACCCGTGAATTGTTCCGACTTAGATTTCCACAACTCGGCGCCGTTGGCGCTACAGCGGCTTTGGCCTTCGGTTTTTTTCTTGGATTCGGAACGGAGCTTGTCGTTGGTGTTGCACAGTCCAAAGCAACCGCAAATTCCTCAAACACAAAATCAACAGCCACACTTCGCTTCGCCAATAAACAAGTCGATCCGCCGTCGATTACGTTGCCCCGTGGACAGGCGTTCACAATTCAAAACGATGGAAACGTTCCTTTGGTCTTTGAAGGCAACGGTTTGTTTGTCGGTGAGGTCGTTGCTCCTGCGTCGGGCAGTATTACAGTCACCGCATCTGGTAATGAAGGCAAATATGCATTAGTCGATGAGCGAGGACAGAGTGGCACGGGAACAATTGTTGTTCAGCCCGGCGGAGCAATTGAACCGTTGACCGACGAGGTAAATGCGGTCGGCGCATTAATGATCTTGGAAGGCCACGTTCGAACCTCTAAAGCCTTGCACGACCGCGGCACGAAGAATGAGGGACCTAACCCGGCGCTTGATCTAAAACGAACAAGTAAGCACGCGGGCCATCCTCAACACGAATTGCTGATGGGCAACGAGCCGGATGCGGTCGTATTGCAAAAGCTTTTGCGCGACCACGGCGTTTTCGATTCGGTAAATAATGCATTGACGGAATATGTTGCTGTTGCGGGCAAAAGCGACGTTCCACAGGCTGACATCGACAGTAAGTATCAGGCCGTGATAACTACGACCGAACAAGCTTGCAAGGCGATTGCTGGAAGTGCTTACGACAAACCAGATTTCCGCATCAGGTCCGCGCGCTTTGTATTGGAGACCGCTGCAAGTGAATATGCGACGGCCACCGAGGGCGACAAGATCGAAATTGTCGAGGCAGGGACGCCCGGTAAAGATAATTTGATTGAGTTTCAGGACGCGCGAGGCTTTTTGCAAGCAATGCGAGAGACATTTATGACCGGAAATGCCGCCATCCATCTAAGCGCAGACGGTCAAGCGGCTTTGGACAAACTTCAAAACGACATATTGAAGTCACTCGAACCGCCTGACCTTAATCGTCCTGTCCCTGCGGTTGAATTTAGATCGTTGACCGAGCGAGTAGGATCGGCCTTGATTCCGTAGTCGTTAGAGTCGATTTTGTCATGATGATTTTTGCCAAGTGGGAGGTTATATGGACGTGAATCGAAAGAAAGAGATCGCTAAGTTCTTTTGCGGGTTCGAGGCAGCACATGCGCTCGCACATATTTTTATTCTTGTAACCGGTACGACGATTACTATCTTAGGAACTGCCTTGACTCCGACATGGCACATTGTACCGCTCACTGTGAATATCCTGCTTACGATCGCATTGGCTAACTACGGTTGGAGTCTTTACCGCAGGCGAGGCCGCTAACATTATCGGAACTTATGAGACGAACCTACGCCATTCTGTGTTTGCTGGCGAGCAGTGTTGGAAGTCTAGCCCAAGATAGCTTGCGGCCGCTGCCCACGCCTACACCGAGTGTTGACGAGAAGATCAGGGTCCAAACCGACCTTGTCGTGCTCACGATAACAGTTCAGGACGAAGCAGGCAGATACGTTGCGGGAAAGAAGAAATCTGACTTTTCAATTTTCGACAATAACCGCCCCGTCGAGATCGAGTTCTTTTCAGACACGGATGAGCCAGCCTCCGTTCTCTTTCTGTTTGATGTCTCAGGGTCGATGTCGGTCGAAAAGCTCCGTAAGTCGCGCACCGCTCTTGACCGATTCCTGATGACGAGCCATCCCTCGGATGAATACTTCTCGATCGCTTTCAACGATCGCGTTGAGGTGTTGGACAAAGGCCTTCGCGATGGGCAGGCCGTGGTGGATAAACTTGCCAGGCTAAAGCCGTCCGGGAATACAGCGCTCTATGATGCGTTGTCTCTCGGGATTCAGACCCTGGCGCGAACCGCGTATCGTAAGAAGGCTGTCATCATCATCAGCGATGGGCAGGACAATAGGTCACGAGACCGCTTTCGTGACGTTATGTCCCTGCTGAAGGAGACCGACATTCTGATCTATGCCGTTGGCATCGAGACAATTCCAACCGGAAAGCTCGGATATCTCGGTCAGGCCAATCTCGAATCGCTCGCCAGCCTCACGGGCGCACGTGCTTTTTTTCCTAAGAATGAAATAGAAATGGATAAGGCCTTTGAGAAACTCGCCCTTGAGCTTCGGCATCAATACTCGGTAGGTTTTACACCGCCTGATATCGCCGATAACAAATGGCACAAATTGAAGGTTAAATTGCCCAAGAGCGGAAGCGGCGGAAAGCTTGTCCTGAGAACCCGAAAAGGCTATATGGCTGTCCGCGAAACAAAGCAGCCTGGTCGGTAGTTTTGTTGGTATTAATCGAAATGTCTGTGGCAATGAAATGAAACTCAATGTAGTCGAAAAATTCCTGATGAACAATCCCGTACGCGCCTTTATCCAGCGTCATCACGAGGCCCGAATGTTCGAAAAATTTGGCGGCAAAACGACTGGTCAGAAAGTGCTAGAGATCGGTTGCGGACGTGGTGTCGGGACGGAGATCATTCTTGAGCGATTCGGCGCGGGAGAAGTTCACGCTTTTGACCTCGACCCGAAGATGATCGAGTTGGCGAGAAAGCGGCTGGCGGAGTTTCCTGCCGAAAAGCTGCAACTTTACGTCGGAGACGCGGAAAGGATTGATGCACCGGACAATTCCTATGATGCCGTTTTCGATTTTGCGATCATTCATCACATTCCTAATTGGCCAAATGCTTTGCATGAAGTTGCACGCGTGCTAAAACCGGGCGGAAAGTTCTATTTTGAGGAAGTCACACGGAAGGGTTTGGAACGTTGGTCATACCGGACCTTTTTGAAACATCCGACGGAAGATCGTTTTTCCGGCGCCGAGTTTATTAGGGAGCTTGAAACAAACGGCGTCAATGTCGGCGACAATTATACTTACTGGCTTTTTTCTGACCTGGTGCTTGGAGTCGGAACAAAAGGTCAGTGACCGCTTTTGCAAATGAATAAAACCACATTCAAGATCGCGAAGATGGACTGCCCCGCGGAGGAGCAGTTAGTGAGAATGTCTCTTGCGGACATGCCGGATATCAAGGAGCT
>LNFM01005983.1_pt1 | contig 20440 bp, 28 predicted proteins | sample 596031 | NCBI WGS metagenome assembly LNFM01 (sample SAMN04254537, study PRJNA301005) | activated carbon metagenome | isolation source: dual media filters at the Ann Arbor, Michigan drinking water treatment plant | place: USA: Ann Arbor | reverse complement strand
CAGTCTATCGTCTGCTGCAAATGGCGTATGTAGGCAAAGAGCATATGAGCCGGGCGGAATGGGACGATGCCGATCGGTTCATCAATGAGAAGTTCACGTTCATCTACAACGATTCGATGAAGTCGGAAGACGAGACCACGATCGACTGGGTGCTGGAGTGTGCTCAGGACGCCGTAATCAGGGACGGCACCAATGTTCTGTTGATCGACCCGTGGAACGAGATGGAGCACAACCGGAAGAGCGGCGAGAGCCTGACGGAATACACCGGCAAGGCGATCAAGAAACTCAAGCGATTTGCGCAAACGAACAATGTTCTGGTTATCGTAGTGATCCACCCAACGAAAGAGGGTGGGCTCAAGGCGGCGTCTAACGAGCTTTCTATGTATGATGCGGCGGATAGTGCCCACTGGGTCAATAAAGCCGACCTTGGCGTAATGGTTCACCGTGATTACGCGAACGAGATGACGACCATCAAGGTTGGCAAGGTCCGATATCGGCAGACCGGCCGGCGCGGTGATACGATTCTGTCCTACATCCCCGAACTCGAAATCTTTAGCCAATAGGAGCCGACATGGCCACCCACTACACCGGGACGCAATGGATCGTTACGGACGACGGTATTGAGCAGCGCGACGGCGACTACATCATCCGGGCGCAGGATCTGGCCCAAGACATGGGCGAAGGTGGTTGGGCCGGCCACATGGCTGAAAAGAGCTGGGTAGACATCAACGATTTTAAGCGTGCGCTCGATGTGGCGCGGCTGGTTCACAAGTAACCGCGTCCAACAGCATCACGAAGGGGCATAAACAGTGGCACGAGCGAGAAAGCGAACACCCTACGATCCGAGCAAAGCGCATGATCGACGGGCAGGGGAATCCAACCGAGGCGTAGAGAACTACCTCACCCCGATGGAAGTGGACGACCCTTGGGAGAAGGGGGCGAAAATCGTTGTGGTCCGGTCATTGCGCGACGATCCGCTTGCTCGGCTGCACGCGAGAGACCAGATCGACCAAGCCCAGTATGAGGCCGGGAAGCAATATCGCCTGGATTGGGAAAGGGCTGAACGCGGCCCCCGGGCAATCGATCCGTCGAAGGAGTTTGTTGATGGTGGATGCCTGCCAGAGCCGATCACGGACGCCCAGCGCAAAGCCGTCGCGACTTTGGCCCGGCTTACCCCCGTATTGGGAATGCAGACCGAGCATGTCCTGCGCAGGGTTCTTTGTGGCAACCTTTTCCCCGGGCAGGTGGCGGCAGAGCTTGGATATCCGACACCGAAGGACGCGGAGCATGTGGCGTGGTTGTTCCGCATCGGTTTGGAGACCCTTGCCAGGGAATATGGCTTTGTCTCAAAGAGGGCCCGCTAATGGTATCCGCCATTGACACGCAGGCAAAATCTGGTATTCCTCCCAAGGTCGCGAGTGATTCGCGCGTTGACGTTGTCCGCGCGGGCCGGGGTGGCCGAAAATACTGGGAAAAGCGCACCTGCACTCGCTGCGAACAATCGTTCCCAGCGTCCGAAGAATTTACGGCGATAGCGCGCAACAGGCGCCAAGATGTTTTCGTTTACCACGATCATTGTCGTGGGTGCCGTGCAAAGCTGCGTTTGGCATGGAGGGACAGCCAGCTTTACTCCGAGGAGTTGGAGCGGTTCTGGCTGCTGTACATGTCTGGCCTAAGAACGGGCGCTTATACGCGGCACTTGCTCGTTGCGATCGATTCCGAGGATCTCGTTAACCTGTATCTCGCGCAGCATGGTCTATGCGCGGTATCGGGTTTGGCGTTGGATTGGAAGGTCAAGGGTAAGGCGGGGCGAGATAACCGGGCTCAATTGCGCCCTAGCGTTGACCGAATAGACAGCCACGGCAACTACACGATCGGCAACATTCAGATCGTGGCCCAGGCGGTCAATCTGATGAAGGGCTCGTTGCCTCAATCGAGTTTTGTAGAGTTGTGCGGGGCAATTGCTCGGCATAACCTATCGCTCTAACCATCTCAGGGTCGTCTCGAAAGGGGCGGCCCTTTGTGTTTTGACTGATTATGGCGGCGGTAGCTCAGTAGCAGAGCGCGGGGCTTATGCCCCGGACATAGCGGTTGCCGGATTGACTTACCGGAGGACTGCAAGGGGTCGGCTAGTCACCGACCAGTGCTCAGGTGCAAATCCTGGTCCCCGCCCCAAATTCCTGATCTTTGGGAATGACGGTCTACTCGGTTGATACACATCCGCGCCTGACGGATTCAGGCATCAAACTTGCTCAAAAGGAGCCTGCTATGCGTTCGATCAATACCCACAAAGTCAATCCGGCCAATGATCTGCTCGAAATCGAGGTGCTTGATGCGCCCGGCGCAGGTGGCGCGAACCACGAATATCGGATCAAGGGGCCGGCCGAATACGATAGGCAGTACGGCGTTGTCCTGCACTTCCAGAACGGCCCGATAGGCGAGAACGGCGTCAATGGACTGACGCAAGAATCATTGCTTGCGGTCGTGATCGATCGGTTGCGCGCATTTCAGGCTGGCCCGTTTTCGTGCCGTGAGAATGCCTTGGCGCTGACTAAGCTGGAGGAAGCTCAGCATTGGCTTCTGCACCGCACCCGTGCGCGTATGGCGCGCGGCGTCGAAGGCAAGACGGCTGCGTAATGGGCGAAGTTGTCCAGGTCATACCGAGGCCCAACCCTAACCGGAAGCCCTTGGAGAAGCAGGCAGCGGAGATCCTGAGTCAAATCGACACGAGCCCGAGTGAGCTGAGTTTCGGCGCGGGCATCGACGGCATCCCGTATTGGGCACCCGAGAAAGACCCCGCGTGAGTGTTATCCGTTCTTGACGAGCTTGAGGACGAACTCAAACGAGCATTAGCCTATCAGAACTGGAAGCACAGAGTGGGCAAGCAATCTGATCTAAGGATCAAGTTCAACGCCCCGGATTTGACTGTAAGGCAAGAGGGCTATTTCCAGATCATCAATTTGGAAGGCCAAGAGATCACGATAGGGTCCAACGCCACCGACGAGCAGATCGGGGCAGAGATCGCCAGGATCAGGGGCATCGAAGAGAAACCAGCCATGAGCATTACCGGACTGCAATCAGGGGCCTTTAAGGCCCAAATGGAGGCGCTACGGCAGCGCTTGATAGACAAGCAGACCGCGGGCGGCGCCAAGATTGTCGCGGCTGGCGAGGCTGCGGCGGTCAAAATCGATGAGGCGGTAAGCAACGCCGAGGCCAAGATCGACAAGGAAGTGAGTGAGGTTTTGCAAGACTTCTCCAGCTTTACGAACGGGGGCCCGGCATGAGCACGCGATACCGCGCTGACGAATACGCAGAGATCGCCAAGGGCCTGAAGGAACTGGAAGCGGCCAAGCTTGAGCGCATCAACACGCCAACGATCGAGGACGCCAAGCCAGTCGAGGCGCCGGCTGATATCGACTGGACGGGCTTCCATGGGTATCCCTGTGGCTGAATCTGGTGACATGGGCCTGCTGGACAGCACGTTGGAATCAACTCGTCGCTATTGGCGCGAGAAACTAAGGTTCGATCAAGAGATCATTAATGACCCAAGGCCGATCGCCGAATGCGCGGCCTGGTACGTTGAGCGCGTCGTCTACCAGAAGCAGAACTTCGGGCCGGATTTGGATTGATGGGCGCGGATCGGGCAAAGCGCAAACAGCGCGGCGGTTCAGTTTTGGGCATGGATTGGGAAGACAAAACCCGCGAGAAAATCCAGGCAAGCCAAATTACTAACCGTTTGATTTCCTTTGTAGAGGGAACAATTACGCTAGAACCCGCACAGGTAACAGCGGCTGGCATCCTTTTGAAGAAGGTTTTGCCTGATTTGAGCGCATCCGAGAACAAAACCGAGGTTGTTCACCGCTACGTCGCCCGCTTGCCTCAGAAAGCCAAGACCACAAACGAATGGCAGAAGCAGCACTCGACGCAGCCGACTATTCAATAGCCTGGGAAGCGCAAGAAGGACCGCAAAGCGCGTTAATCAGTTGCCCCGTGTTCGAGGTGTTCTTCGGCGGGGCGCGCGGCGGCGGCAAGACTGACGGCGTTCTTGGTGATTTCCTCGAGCATGCTGACGCATACGGCAAAGACGCCATTGGGCTGATGCTCCGCCGGCAACGGACGGAACTGATCGAGACGATCGAGCGGTCCAAGGCAATTTATACGCCGCTCGGCTGGACGTACCACGAGCAGGATAAAATGTGGCGGGCGCCTGACGGGGCCAGGCTCCGGTTCGCTTACCTTGAGAGGGACGCGGATGCCGAGGCGTATCAAGGCCACAGTTACACGCGGCTCTACGTTGAGGAAATTGGCAACTTCCCAAGCGAAAAGCCAATCCTCAAGCTCATGGCAACTCTCCGCAGCGGAGCGGGAGTGCCTGTTGGATTTAGGGCTACCGGCAATCCGGGCGGCCCCGGTCATCAATGGGTGCGTGCTAGATATATTGATCCTGCTCCAATGGGATTCAGCATCATCAAGGATGCACTGAGTGGGCTTGAGCGGGTTTATATCCCGAGCCGGGTTCACGATAACAAATACCTGGGCGACAGCTACGTCCAGCAGCTCAAGGCATCGGGCTCGGAACAACTGGTAAAGGCGTGGCTTGAGGGGGATTGGTCGGTAATCGACGGCGCGTTCTTCGATTGCTGGGATATGAGGCGCCACGTTGTCAGGCCGTTTGGCGTTCCCAAGGCGTGGACGCGGTTCCGGTCTGGCGACTGGGGTTCGGCTAGTCCGTTCTCGTTCGGCTGGTGGGCCATCGTTGACGATGAGTACACGACTGAGGAGGGTGTGACGCTGCCGCGCGGCTGTCTTGTCCGGTATCGGGAATGGTACGGCGCCAGCAAGCCTAACACGGGCCTCAAGCTCACTGCCGAGCAAGTGGGCGAAGGCATATGGGATCGTGAGAAAACCGACCCAACGCTGTCCTACGGCGTTCTAGACCCGTCTGCGTTTACTGAGGACGGCGGGCCATCGATCCACGAGCGGGTCATGCGCGGTTCGGGCAACAAGATTGCGTTTCGACGGGCAGACAATAAGCGCGTTCCGGGCAAGGGCGCCTTGGGCGGCTGGGATCAGATGCGGTCTCGCTTGGTCGGGGATGGTGACGGCAATCCAATGATTGTCTGCTTCTCGACGTGTGTTGACAGCATTCGAACGATACCGGCGCTGCAGCACGATGAAGCCAAGCCGGAAGACCTGGATACGGACATGGAAGACCATGCTGCGGACGACTGGCGCTATGCCTGCATGTCGCGGCCTTGGGCAAAGGTTATTGAGCCCGAGGCGGTCAAGAACCCCTCGGGATATCGCACATATGATTCGGAAACCGCTGACAATGACTGGATTGCAAATTGATGCTTGATGCGCATGCGTGACGCATATATGGTTGCAGCAAAACGCCACTTTGGCGAATACGCGCGGGCTGCGTGACCATGGACACCGGCTACGCTGTCGGCGGATCGACATCCTTCTCAGGTGGCGGCGCGGACAGCAAGGGCGAGAGCTATTGGCCGCTGTCCCGATGCAAGAAGGCGTATCTCGATTACCTCGGCAACAAAACCGAGGAAATCAAAGAGCAAAAGGACGCGCGGCGCTATTACCACGGCGCACAGTGGACGAACGAACAGCTCAAGGTGCTCAAGAAGCGCCGGCAGCCGCCGTCCACGAAGAACCGCATCGCCCGCAAGATTGATGGAACTGTGGGGCTGCTTGGGCGTCTGAAGCAAGACCCGAAGGCATTCCCCCGCACCAAGGAGGGAGAGCAGGGCGCCGAGCTTGCCACCGCGGTTATCCGCTATCTGCTGGATGCCCAGGAGTGGGAAGCCAAGGACCCTGAATGCGGGCGCGATTGCGCTGTGGACGGCTTTGGCGGCATTGAAATCCTGATTGAGCCGGGCGACCACGGCGACCCTGACGTTGGCTTTGACATCGTAGAGCCGGACTCGTTCTTCTACGATCCCCGTTCATATCGTGGCGACTTCTCCGATGCCGGCTATATGGGGCAAGGCAAGTGGGTCGAGATTGAGACCGCCAAGGAGATGTTCCCCGACAAGGCGGGCGAAATCAGTGGGCTTGCCGAGGATGGAAGCGAACTTAGTTCCAACCCTGACCGTGAGCAGAAGTGGTTCTCATTCGATGGGGCAAAGAAGCTCGTTCGGCTGATTGACCTCTGGTATCGGCACAACGGCGGCTGGTGCTATGCGATCTTCACGGGGTCTGTGATCCTGATGGAAGACAAATCCTATCTCAAGGATGAGAAGGGCAAGGCGGCCTGCAAGTACATCATGTTCTCTTGCAACGTTGACCATGACGGCGACCGTTATGGCTTCGTGCGGCACATGAAGTCCTCGCAAGACTCGTTCAACTTCAAGCACTCCAAGCTGAACCATATTCTGGCCTCTCGCCGGCTTATCATGAGCCAGGGCAGCGTTCAGGACATCGAGAAGGCCAGGGCCGAATGGGCTCGGGATGACGGCGTGGTGCTGGTCAACGGCAACGTCAACGAAAGCATCAAGGCCGATGATCGTACCTTTGATTTTGCTGGTTGGGCGAAGCTTCTGGAAGAGGATAAGGCCGAGCTAGACAATTTCGGGCCTAACCCTGCTCTCATTGGCGACCTGACCAACCAGTCGGGCCGGGCTATCCAATTGCTTCAGCAGGCTGGAATGGCCGAACTGGGGCCGTATATTCTGGGGTATCGGGGCTGGAAGATCCGTGTCTATCGCGCGCTGTTCTCGGCTGCGCAGACGCATTGGCAGTCCGAGCGCTGGATTCGCGTGACGGACGATCAAGAGGTCGCGCAGTTCATCCAGATCAACGGGACTGGCGTGGGGCCTGACGGCTTCCCGACGATGGTCAACGCGATCGGTTCGCTTGATGTCGATATCATCATGGATGAAGGCCCGGATACGATCAACGCGCAGCAGGACGTTTACGAGACGCTATCGAATGTTCTGCCGACGATTGGCCCGATGCTGAGTCCGCCGATTGCCTCGGCCGCGGTTGAAATCCTGATGGACAACTCGGCGCTGCCGGCTTCGTCCAAGAAGAAATTCCGCGACGCATCGAGCCGGCCTGATCCGATGGCAGAGCAGGCAAAGCAAATCCAGTTGGCGGGTGAAGCCGCGAAGGTGGACGAAACCAAGTCCAAGGTCGCGCTGAACATGGCGAAGGCCCAGGAAGCTGCAACGCCTGAGATGGGCGCGCCACAGCAGCCGCAGCCGGAAGAGTTGCCGATGGAAGTTCAGATCGCACAGGCAGTCGCTGAGATTGTCGAGCGTCACGCTTCAGCCAAGCAGAAGGACGCCGCGGCCTACAAGGCGACGGTTGAAGCCCAGCTTGCGCCGCAGAAGGCGGCCGAAGAGGCAGAACTGAAGCGGCAGAACTTCCAACACCAGGCACAGATGGACCGCGCCAACTTCAAGCAGGGCGCAAAGGACAAGCAGGAAGATCGCAAGATCGCCGCGAAACAGAAGGCTAAAGCATAATGGCTAACCTCTACATTGCCGAATACGCCACGTTGCCGCACATGTCGGGCGGGCAGGCCATGATTGCCCCAGAGCCGGCGATCGCGACGCAAAAGGTATCGTTTACCGGCACGCCGGGCAGGTCCGCCGCGTTCAATGCGCAGACCAAGTACATCGGTGTGACGGCTGACGGCATCTTTTCCTATGCTGTCGGAACAGCCGCGATTGACGCGACTACGAGCCATTTCCGCGTTCCGGCGGATCAGATCATCTTCATGGGTGTTTCGGCTGGCGATCGCTACATATCGGCCATCACGAACACCTAACCAATCGTTCGCCTGCACGACAAAGGGCACCGCACGCTGACAGCGATATGTCGGCACTCGTCCGACCACGATACGGTCACTGAGGAAACATGGACACCAACGACCAGGAACTGTTTGAATCTGCACTGAGTGATGAACCGATTGTCGAGGCTGCGGCGGATGAAACCGTAGCCGAACAGCCGGTAATTGACGGACAACCCCGTGACGAACACGGCCGGTTTGCTCCCAAGGAGCCCGAGCCCGTTGCGGAAGCCCAGCCCGAGCCGCAGGCAAAGGAAGAGGCTTATGTTCCGTCGTGGCGCTTGCGAGAGATGCGGGAAGAGCGGGAAGCGACTGAGCGTCGTTTCCAGGAATCCCAGGCTCAATGGCAGCGCCAGATAGCTGAACTGCAAGCAAGGCTACCGAAGGAAGAGCCAAAGCCGGCTCCAGACGTGTTCGAGGACCCTAACAAGTTCCTGGAATACGGCGTTCGGCAGCATGTAGACCCCATCCGTTCCGAGATCACCCAGCTTCGTGAGGAATACTCAAAGAAGTGGGCCGAGAAGGAACACGGGCCCGAGAAGGTCAAGGCTGCGTATGACTGGGTAGCCCAGGGGATGCAATCCCGCGATCCCGAAGTGGCTGCCGTCTATCAGCGCGCGATGCAATCGATGGACCCCTATGGGGAAATCCTGAAGGCGCATCAGCAACGGGAAGTCTACACCAAGATCGGCAACGACCCCAACGCCTGGTTCGAGAAAGAACTGGAGAAGCGTTTGGCCGATCCGCAGTTCGCGTCAGCACAGTTGCAGAGAATCCAGTCCGGTGTTCGGGCCAATCCCCAGGCACCCAATCAAATCAAGCTCCCGCCGTCTCTCGGCCGGGTGCCCTCATCTCACTCCGCGTCCGATGACGTGGGCGACATGAGCGATCAATCACTATTCGCACACGCAATGAGCTGACACCTGCCGCATAACGAAAACAGGCCGCCTTCGGGCGGCTTTTTCTTTGGGCGGTTGACAGCGCGGAAAGGTTAAAATGGCTGTTACCACCGTTCAGGCCAACAACAAGTTGGTCAAGTATACCCAGGAGATCAACCGCGAATACGTTCGTGGCAATCTCTTTTCGCCCTACATGGGCACTTCGCTCAACTCCATCATCCGCATCCGCAACGAACTCAAGTCGGGCGGCGAGCAGATGAATATCCCGCTGGTCTCTCGTCTGACCGGCGCGGGCGTTTCGACCGGTACGCTGGTCGGCAACGAGGAGGTGATCGACAACTACGGAATGCGCGTCTGGCTCGAATGGGCTCGCCACGCTGTCGTCACCAACAAGGCGGAAAGCCAGAAGGACTCGGCGGACATCTTCGGCGAAGCAAAGCCGCTGCTGTCTGATTGGGGTAAGGAACTTCAGCGCGACGAACTGATTGCCGCCCTGATGGCCCTGCCTTCGGAGTCGCAGCCTTCGTCCGGCGTCCGTGTCAACGGCATCCAGTACGATCTGGCTACCGCTGCGCAGCGCAACACCTGGAACGCTTCCAACTCGGATCGCATTCTCTACGGCGCCGCGGTATCGAACTACAACGCGACCCACGCAACTGCGCTGGCGAACGTTGACACCACCAACGACAAGTTCACTGCGGCGAACCTCGCCACTCTGAAGCGTCTTGCGTTGGGTGCCAGCCCGAAGATCCGTCCGTTCACGGTTGAAGGTGGCTACGAGCATTTCGTTTGCTTCGCCGGCCTGAACACCTTCCGCGATCTGAAGATTTCGCTGGAGACGATCAACAAGGACGCGCGCCCGCGTGAAAACAACGGCCCGAACAAGAACCCGCTGTTTCAGGACGGCGACCAGATGTATGACGGCATCATCATCCGTCAGGTTCCGGAAATCTCCAACTTCGTTACCGACGTCTGGACCACGCTCAAGACTGCCGGCGCTTCGTCGGCTCGTGTTGAGCCCGTGTTCCTCTGCGGCCAGCAGGCGGCGACGATGGCTTGGGGTCAGATGGCAAAGCCCACCTTCCGCAAGGAAGATGATTACGGCTTCGTCACCGGCACCGGCATCGAAATGGCCTATGGCGTTTCAAAAATCTTCAAGAAGCACGGCGCCAGCTCCGATCTGAAGCAATGGGGCATGTGCACAGGCTTCTTCGCCAGCGCCACAGATTGATAGAAAGGAACTGATGTCATGACTACCTCACTCAACTCGACCGTAGCCGCTCGGGAGATCGGCTACGGGGTCGTGCAGACGATGGTCAAGAAGATCACGTTTGCTGACTTCGCAGGTACGGTTGTGGTCGGCAAGATGCCGGCCTATTCCCACGTCATCGGCGGCGGCGTTCACGTCGTTACGGCGTTCAATAGCTCCAGCACCGAAGTCCTCGATGTTGGCTTCATTGGCGCCACGACCGATCCGGACGCCTACGCGACCGACCTAACGCTGTCCGCTGTCGGGTTCATTGTTCTCGATGAACTCGCCGCCACGACCAACATCATGCAGACGGTTGAAACGACGGTCACTTGTGCCCCGGCACAGGGTGCGGCCGACGCGACGGCTGGCGAGGCTTATGTGATCGTGAACTACGTCACGCAGTATCCGCGCTAACGACTACGGGGCATCCTTTCGAGGGTGCCCCTTCTCTTTTGAGGGCTTGGCATGGTCGATACCATCAAAACCAGAACCCAACTCATCCACCGGGCGCTTGCCGCTATTGGTGCGCTTGAGCCGGGCGAGGCGCCGAGCACTGAAGACTACAACACGATGGATAATCTGGTTGATCCGCTGATTGCCCAACTCTCGGCAGACGAGATTATCTACATTGACGACTCCGAAGCTATCCCCGTGGCGTATTTCATCCCCCTGGCTAACCTCTTGGGGAACATGGCTGGGCCGGACTTCGGCTCTCCCGTGAATGACGAGGCCAAGATGCGAGATGAAGCGACGTTACAGCGCATCACCTCGACGCGACCGACCTATGAAGTGATGAAGGGCTCCTATTTCTAATGGCCCTTGAGGAGATCGCCTTCCCAACCTCATCCTACCCAGGCTTGAGGGCATCGGAGGGCGCTGGCAGGCTCATCAATTGCTATGCGGAGCCGACCGGGGAGGGCGGACGGGATATTGCTGTCCGGCATCGCTCCCCGGGCTTGACGAACTTCGGCACGACGGCACGCACCGGCTGCCGCGGCATGATCGAAGTGGACGGCACGCTGTATGCTGCCTTTAGCGGGCAGCTTGAGAAGTTTTCTTCATCCGGCGGAGCGTCTACGAATGTTGGCACACTCAACGGCACAAAGAAGGGCTTCTTTGCGCGCAACAACGCGGCAACGCCTGACAAGGTATTTGTTGATCCTGATGGGAACATCTACACCTTCACTCCGTCCGCTACCACAAGCGGTTTTGACGCCGACCTCCCATCCGCCAATTCCGTCTGCTCGATCGACGGATACCTCGTTTTCACCATAGGTGACGGGCGCTGCTTCGCTACCGACCTGAACGCCGTCACGGTCAACGCGCTGTCGTTCGGCAAGGCTGAGGCCAAGCCTGACGGCCTGACCCGTGGCGTTGTCTGGGGTAACAGACTGCTATTGTGCGGCCCGCAGACGATCGAACTGTGGACGGATCAGGGGCTCTCGCCGTTTCCCTTTGCGAGAACGGAAGTGATCCCGGTTGGGATTGCCGGGCCGTACTGCATCACGGGATTTGAGGACAGCTTCTCCAAGGGCGTGTTCATCATTTCGGGCGACAACACGGTTCGCCAGTTGAACGGCTACAGCTTCGAGAAGATATCAACCCCAGACCTCGACGGCTTGATCGAGGACGTGGAGGACAAGACCGAGCTTGAGATGTGCTCCTACATCTCGCGCGGTCACGCCTTCATTGAAATTTCATCTACGACCTGGACGTGGGTTTACAACCTCAATAACCAGAAATGGCACGAGCGCCGGAAATATCTTGGCACCCGCAGCCGTATCACGAACACCTATTACGCCTTCTCCAAGTGGCTGTGTGGCGATACCGAGACGGGCAACATTCAGCAGATCACGGACGTTCAGTTAGAGATTGCGAGCCCTCTGGTTTGCGAGGTCCAGTCCACTCCGGTTGAGAAGTTCCCAGCGCGGGTACGTGTCGCGTCTGCCTGGTTCGATTTTGCGGTGGGTGTGGGCGATGCTTCCGGGACTGACCCGATCGCGACTGATCCAACGGTTGAAATTTCATGGTCCGACGATGGCGGGCAGACCTATTCAACGCCAAGACAGCGCAAGCTCGGCCGGCAGTCTCGGGGCTTGACCCGTATCCGCGTCAATCAGTGCGGCACGACGGGATCGCAGGGGCGCATCTGGAAGGTCACGATGTCTGATCCGGTCCATTTCGGTTTGATGGGCGGGAAGATGTCTAGCGAGCTTCGCTCGGCATGAGAACCCGCAAGACAATTCCCGACCTCGACGCGGCGGTACTGGACAGTACAGGCAAGCTGACGGCACCGTGGCGAGAGTACCTGAAGGATTTGGACCGCCGCAGCACTACCACGGCCATCAGCATCACGGCCCCGACCAACGGTCAAATCCTGATTTACAATTCCACCACGGGACTGTGGGAGCCGACCACGCTCCTTAACATAGTTTCAAACACCGTCACGATTGCCGACGATGTGGCGATAACGGACAATGTTGATCTGGTCTGGAACAGCATCAACCTGACGGCGGGGAGTTGGCTGGTTGGCGGGACTTGTGGCGTTTTCCGGCGTGGTGCGACAACCCCGACTTTCACCCACATGCACGCCGATCACGGCAACGGAACGACAACGATTCAGACATCGCCGGCTAGTGGTGCGACCACGGCCCTTCATCTTACCAGCAACGACCCGAACGGCTGGATTTTCCCCTTGGGGCTCAAGCCATACACCCTCTCGGGATCGGCCACGATCAATTCTGTTGTTGTGGCCAACTTCTCGGGTGGGCCGGCCATTGTTTACGGCCATCTCTTCGGCATCAAGACAGGTATTTAGATGGGCAAGCGCTCTGACATCAAGCCGCTTCCTTCGTTGGAGCGGCTGAACGAACTGGACGCCATCGCTGCGCGTCTCAAGGCTGCGGAGGAACTGCATGGTCAGTTTCTTCGCGTGGCTTAATAGGAGGCTGTCATCGGTATCCTGGACATTTTCACGGGCGGTTCTGCAAAGAAGGCCGCGGAGGAGAACTCACGCCTTCTCCAGGCCAACAAGGCCGAGGGAACGAACACCCTCAAGGAAGGTCAGGCAGGCTCGCTTGCTTCGCTCGATAGGGCCGGAAGCATGTATGCGCCGTTGTCGGCAAAGTACGGCCAGGGCACGAACCTCTTTCTGGATAGCCTTGGTGTAAACGGTGCTGACGGCAATACGCGGGCCACTGAGGCGTTCCAGGCGGGCCCCGGCTATCAGTGGGCGGTTGACCAATCGCTTGACGGGATCAACCGCAGCGCGGCTGCAAGGGGTGGTTCATACGGCGGCAATACGCTGGCGGCTCTGTCCGACCGCGCCGGCAACATGGCCAATCAGGAATACGGCGGCTGGCAGGACAGGCTTGCCGGGCTTGTCGCTCCCGAGTTTCAGGCGGTTGGCGGGCAGGCTGCGGCAGAGGCTGGAAAGGTCCCGGTTTTTCAGGGCACGGCGAACTCGATTGCTAACCTCGGCACGAACACCACGAACGGCATTGCGAGCCAGAACACGCAGGCCGCGAATGCCGCGATGCAGGGGTCCAGCAACCTCTGGAATTTCGGTCTTAACGGATTGAGTGCGCTGGCTTCGGGCGGCGGAACGTCGTTGCTTGGGGGCAAGTAAATGGCTAGTGAACTGACCGTCCCGCAGATCAACTTCTCGTCGCTGGGCCAGCTTGGCAACGTCTATCGCGAGGGGCAGAAGCGGCAGCAGCTATCCGATCTCGGCAGGGGATTGGCTGATGGGACGCTCGATTATAGGCAGGCGGCGTCACAGACCGCCAACATGGGCGACATCACACACACGCTGCAATTCCTTGCGCTTGCGGAGGCCCAGAAGAAGCAGGGGCTAGAGCAGCAGGCCAGCGCGGACTTCAACAAGGGCGTTGGCGGCATGTTCGGGGCGCAGCCTGCTCCGGCGTCATCGATGCCCAACTCGATGCCCGTCCCCGGCGCCGCGCCTCCATCAGCGGCACCTCGCGCGCCGGTTCAGGCTTCGTCTAGGGTCTGGGGCGGTCAAGAGGCAGAAAATGCGGGCTTATACGAGCCCTCAGCAAAGCCCATGACGCTTGCCGCGCTGGGTTCACCATCGCCCCTTGATAATGCTGAGTGGCCCGCCGGACCTGTAGGAGCCCCGTCAAGGGCAGCACCGCAGGCCCAGGCTCCAGCCGTAACGGCTCAGGCCGGGCAAGTCGGAGCCCAGCACGTCCCCGCGTTGATTGGCGCTCTGTCAAACCCGAACCTCCCCGCAGGCCAAAAGGAAACGGCCAAGCTGCTGCTGACTGAGGCGTTCAAGAACTCCAAGAAGCCCGAGCGCATCCAACTCCTGGAGGCGTTCAAGGATAACCCGGAGTTGCTTCGCGTTGAGATGGAATTGGCGAAGGCTAAGGGGACAACCGTCAACGTCGGTGGGGAAAAGGAGTTCGATAAGGAACTCGACAAAGGGCAGGCCAAGCGGTGGAACGGATATATTGAAGAAGGCCAAGCCGCCGAACGCAAGCTGGTTGACATCAATACCATGCGCGAAATCCACCAGCGTATCGGTTCGCAGGGCGCGGCTGCTAACATCAAGGAGGCAATCGGTCCTTACGCAGAAGCGCTCGGGATCAACGTCGCCGGCCTCTCCGACATTCAGGCTTATAGCCAAGTCATTCAACGCATAGCGCCGCAACAGCGGGCGCCGGGCTCTGGCTCGACCTCAGACATTGAGTTCAAGGGCTTCCTGAAGTCATTGCCGCCTCTCTCGCAGAACCCAGCGGCTCGCGAAATGGGCCTGAACACGATGGAGGCCCTAACACGCGACGACATGGCGCGCGGCGAGATCGCATCTCGGCTTGCGACTAGGGAAATCACGCGGGTACAGGCTGAGAAAGCGTTGCGGGATCTTCCCGACCCGATGAGGGGCTTTGTTGAATGGCGCAAGGCCAACCCCGAGATTTATGGGCAAGCGCTCAAGGGTGGCGCAGCCCCGGCATCTGCGCCGCAGGACAACGGCGCTCGCATCGTGCCATCCACCAAGGTTGAGATTGACCAGTCACTTGCCAATGCGAAGGCGGCTATTGCCAAGAACCCTGCGGCGCGGGACGCGATTATCAAGAAGGTCCGGGACGCCGGGCTTGATACGTCGGGTCTTTAATCCATTGATGGCCTGCTCAACCATCAGGAATATCAGCGTAAAAATGAGTGCGAAGAGAACGCCAGCGGCGACCATTAGCCCGGCCATCCTGTCTGGATGGGCCTGCTGGCTCATGTCCCATTCCATCCAAATCGCGGCGACGATTGTCGCGGCTTGAATTGAACAGAGAAACAATCGCCTCATGGGTGTATTAACCTTCGATGACGAACTGAAGATGACGCCGGGGGGCGTTCCCGTCGGGGAAAGCGGCCGCCCGCGTGTCGTTATTAACACGTCGAAGCCCGTTAAGTCTAACGCGCTGACATTCGAGGAGTTTGAAACGGGCGCGGAGACGGCGGGCCGTTACGCCAAGGATATCGGGCAATCCATCGTCTCCGGCTTGGATAAGGGCGTTGCTGGGCTGGCTGGCCTTCCCGCTGACGCGGCCTTAGGGATCAATTACTTAGTCAATTACGGTCGGTCAAAGGTTCAAGGTCGCCCCGTCGAAGAAGTAGAGGCCGAAAGCGACAAAAACGCGCTAATTTCGAGGGATGCAGTGCGGAAATGGGGATCTCAGGCCGCCCATGCGGGGTCTCCACTCAAGCACGACCCAACCACGACGCCCGGTAAATATGCCCAATCAGCCGCCGAATTTGTGCCGGCCGCGGTGCTTGGCCCCGGCAACGTGGCGCGCAACGCCCTGGCCCTTGGTGTCGCCCCTGGTCTTGCCTCAGAGGGCGCCGGGAACATACCGGGCATTGAGGGCTCGGCCTACGAGCCCTGGGCAAGGGGCGGGGCGGCCGTTCTGGCGGGGGTTACCGGACATTGGGCGACCGCACCAAACGCCGCTGGTGCCGCCGTCTCGCGGGCTACAAGGGGCGCTGATCAGGCGCAGATCGATCAGGCGGAAGAACTATTTCAGCGTGCCCAGCAAATGGGTGTTCCGATTACGCGAGCCGAGGCCGTGCAGTACGTCACGGGCGGCGCAACCAACCTCGGCAACCTGCAACGGGTTGTGGAGGGCTCGGGCGAACTGCGGCCGTTTATGGCGGCCCGTCCCGGTCAGGTCGAAGATGCAGCTAGAACGCAGTTCGGGCGGATTGGTCCGGTCTCTCCTGACCCGTCCAGCATTGGGCCGGCGGTTGGTGAGGCCGCCACAGGACTTGTTGACGACGTTCGCGGAGCCATCAACAACCAGACGCGCCCGCTTTATCAGGCGGCCGAACTGGACCGTGTACCAACGGCTCAATACCAACGTTTGGCGCAAGATCCGCGCTACGACAACGCCCTGCAGACAATCCGAAATCATCCCGAAATTGGGCCGGAATTAGCGCATCTACCCGACAACGCGGTGACGGTTGTCGATCAGGTCAAAAAACTGCTCAACACACGTTCCGAAGTCACGCCCGTTGCTGACGCGACCGAACGCTATCTTGCGAGCCTTCGCGGAACTGCCGGCACCAATGCCACGAACGCCGGGACCACATCGTCGGCTGCGTATGCGCAGGCGCTCGCTGAACAGACGCGGCTCCGCGAACAATATCTAAACCCGCTAATGGCGGGGCCAATCGGGAAGCTTGCCCAAAACGATCTGCCGACCAAGAAGGCGATTAGCGTCCTCTTCCCCGAAAATCCGCTGCCGAATAGTCAGCAGGAAATCGGGCAGGCTGTCGCTGCGGTTGCCCATCGTAACCCCGGCGCCGCACGGCAACTAGTTCGCACCCACGTTGAAAGCGTGTTCAACGAGGCCACGCAACGCCTCCAGAGCGGGGCCAACGAGTTCGGCGGGGCTGGTTTCGCCGCGGTTCTTAGAGGCAACCCACAGCAGGCGGCCAACCTCGAAGCGTCAATAACCGCGCTACGGGGCGGACAGGCATATCAAGGGTTCAACCGATTTCTGGAAGTGCTGGAGGCGCAAGGTTCGCGTCAGCGTATTGGTTCGCAGACTGCATTCAACCAGGAAGTTCAATCTGAACTGAAGAGGGGCGGCACGGTTGCCGAGGCCCTTTCGTCTGTGGCTGCGGGCGGCATCAAACTGCCGGCGAAGATCAATCAGCGCATCGAACAATGGCGCATGGGCGGCAACGTCCGTGAGATTGCCGACATTCTAACCAATCCCGACGCCGCCCGACTATTCCGCCAACTCGCTACCACGCCAATTCAGTCCGCAAGAGCTGGCGCGATAGTGGCGCGGCTTGCCTATCTCGCAGATCGGGGCCGAGACTAACCCTCGCTCAAAATCAAAACTTCCAATGACCCGCCCTCACCGGCGGGTTTTTCTTTGGGGTATCAATGGCCGGCTCAATTTCCCTTTCGCTATCACAGCAATTCGACAGTACGGGAGCCCCTTTGAACGGGGGCCTTCTGTATTTCTACGCTGCCGGAACTACGACCCCCCAGTCCGCCTATCAGGACTCTTCCCTTACCATTCCGTGGCCAAATCCCATCGTTTTGGACTCCGCAGGCCGTGTTCCGCCGTTTTACCTTGCTGATGGTCAGATCAAGATCCGCCTGACGGACGCTGCGGGCGTGGTTCAGGTGGCAGCGGATAACCTTCTCGTGGTCGGCGCATCGTCTGGTTCGGGGTCGGCACCCTCGGTGGACGCCACGACCATCCTCGCTACGGGAGACCTGAAGTGCCGGTATGGCACGGGCGCGTTAAGCGGATTTGTGCGAGCCAACGGGCGCACGATCGGTTCGGCTTCGTCGGGCGGGACAGAACGCGCCAATGCAGATTGCCAGTCGCTCTTTGAGTATCTTTGGACGGCGGACGCAAACTTGTCAGTTTCAACTGGCCGCGGCGCGTCGGCTAATGCGGACTGGACAGCAAATAAGAACATTGCGCTGCCAGATGGGCGCGGCCTTGCGCTGGCTGCTCTGGATGACATGGGAACATCTGCCCGCGGCGTGTTCACGGGGGTTACGTTCTCGTTAGGCAGCGCTACGGCGCTCGGTTCAGTGGCGGGAGGTTCACGTACAACCATCGTGACGGCTAACCTACCGGCCTACACTCCATCTGGTAGCATTTCGACAAGCGTTTCCCCGAGCGGCACTTACGTTGCGGGTACGACCTCGGGCACTGTCGTCAACGGTGCCGGCGTCACCGTTCCTGTCGGTGCCACGACCCCCGCATACACCGCTTCATCGTCATTCACCGGCGCAGCGCAGGGCGGATCAAGCACGCCGATGACGACGATGACGCCCTCGATGCTCATCACCATCTACATGAAGCTCTGACCATGTACCAAGGCCAAGTCGCTGTAATCTCCAACCAGGCAACGTGGGCAAGCGATGTCTACGAGCTGGTGGACGAAGCAGATGGCACTACAACCGATCTCACTGACCCGGCCCTGACCGTCGATATCGTCGTGACCATTCGCGACCTTTGCGAGCGTTCAACGGCCCTCGTCACGGCAAGCATCGACAACGGCTTGGTTTCGATCCCGGGCCCCGGCTTTTCCTGGCAATTCGAGGTGGATGACCTGAGCAGCCTTTGTGCGGGAACGTATCGGCTCGGCGCGAAGGTCACGGTCGATGACTTCGTGTCTGACATCATCATCGGAACAATCTCTGTAGTGGACGGAAACTGATGGCATTCAAGCTCAAGCATCGCACACAGTTTCCCGCGCTGGTCACGGTTCAATCGCCGCTGGAACTGGAAAAGACCGGCATCGCCTACGAGTTCAGTGTTGATGTCGCCACGCTGACCACAAGCGTTGCGGGCATCCTTACAGGAACGAGCGGCAACAAAATCCCATATCTCGATGGCGCCAACACATGGTCAGCAAGCCAGGCAATCAGCTCTGGGACTTGGGGCTATTCCACGGGCGCGGGCGGGACCGTTACTCAGGCGACCAGCAAATCAACCGGGGTGACGCTGAGCACGTCATGCGGCGCAATCACCATGAACAACGCCTCGTTGGCCGCCGCAACGATCGTATCGTTCACGCTAACCAACACCCTGATTGCCGCGACTGACGTTCTTGTTCTCAACCACATATCAGGCGGAACTGTCGGGTCTTACACATTGAATGCGCAATGTGCGGCAGGATCGGCAACGATCAATGTTCGGAACAACACGGCCGGCTCGCTCGGCGAGGCCATCGTCATTCAATTCGCGCTCATTAAAGGCGTGAACGCCTAGAAAAAGTGAATTCGCCCCGTCGCCTCCCCATACCCGATCACGGTCAAAGCGAGCGCAGTCAGGCAACCCACCGCAAATAGCCAGCCTTTAACGGCCTCGGCCGCCTCTTCATAGGTCGGTTCGGGCTCGTTCGGGTCGGGCGGGGTTTCTGCTGAAGACATGGCGCAATCCTAACACAGATCGAAGTTCCGCACCGCAATATCTCTGCGGTTGTAACTGATTCAAAACATTGGAGAAATGAGGATGGCGTGGCGTCTAGCCAAGTCACTGGAAACCTTGCGCGCCCATGTCAACGCAAAATGGCCCAACCGCAGCAAGCAAAGCGACGGTTCCATTGGCGATGCCGGGCACTCCTCCCGCGCCTCAGACCACAACCCGGACCCGTCTGGCGTGGTGCGTGCGATCGATATCACGCACGATCCAAAGGGCGGATTCGACTCCTACGCCTTCGCTGACATGCTTCTCAAGGAGCAGGACAAGCGGCTGAAGTACGTCATTTCGAACGGGCGCATCGGATCTGGTCCTGCCGGGGTGCAGCCTGGCGTGTGGCGCAAATACACTGGCGCGAACAAGCACGACCACCACTGCCACATCTCGGTTGTTCCTGACGCTCGCGGCGACAGCGCGCAGGGCTGGGATATCGACGGAGTGGCGGACACCGACGCCGCGGATACCTACACCCCGCCGCCACCGACACTTCGGAAGGGCGACAAGGGCCCGCAGGTTCGCATCATGCAAGCCCGCCTGACCGCTCACGGCGCCTATGTGGAGGCTGACGGAGAGTTCGGGCCAATGACCACGGCATCACTGCAAGCCTTCCAGAAACGCTCTGGATTGGTTGCGGATGGCATCTGCGGCCCTGCCACATGGGCCGCGCTTCTCAAGTAAACCAAAGGAGAGACTATGAACACCAATCTGATCCACAATATCCTGAACATTGCCATTGCAGTCATCGGTGCAATGGGGGCCTTTGACTGGACCGTGCTGTTTTCCCAGACCACGGCTCTGGCCATCGTCGGCGCTCTCGCTACTGCCAAGGGCGTGATGAACATGATCCGCGACGGTTTCGCTGGTCTCATCAAAGAACAGCCGCCCGTTCAGTAATGCTCACCATCATCTCTGCGGTTGCCGCATTCTTCAACGCCATTCGGGCTCTGATCGGTCTTCAGAACCGGCAGGCGGACAGGGATGCCGGCGCCGCAGAGGCTGTCGTTAA
>LNFM01005980.1_pt1 | contig 20448 bp, 18 predicted proteins | sample 596031 | NCBI WGS metagenome assembly LNFM01 (sample SAMN04254537, study PRJNA301005) | activated carbon metagenome | isolation source: dual media filters at the Ann Arbor, Michigan drinking water treatment plant | place: USA: Ann Arbor | reverse complement strand
CGCCTCGAGACCGAGCGATACTGGGCGGCGGAGGCGCCCCTGATGCGCAAGTCCAGCGACGAGCCTCAAGAGCGGCGCAGCCTGGATGACCTGTCGCGGCTATTCACTGAGTCCGTACGCTCGCGCTTGGTCAGCGACGTTCCGATCGGGGCGTTCCTGAGCGGTGGAGTGGACTCAACGTTGGTCGTGAATTCGATGGCTCGTCTCTTGGGGCAGCAAGTCAATACGTTCTCGATCGGCTATCGCGATGGCGCCGGAAACGGAGAAAACGCTGCGGCTCAGGCCATGTCAAAGCAGCTCGGCACCAACCACACGGCACTGACGTTCGAGTTCTCCGATCTCGAGCGGCTGCTCCACGTCATGCCCGGTCTCAACGACGATCCTGTTGCCGATACCGCCGAGCTTGGCGTGTACTTGATCGCCGAGACCGCAAAGGCGCGAGGCGTGACCGTGATGCTGTCCGGCGACGGTGGCGACGAGCTCTTCTTTGGCTATCCGCTGCATCGATGGGCCGCGCAGATGTGGTACGCGCATCAACTTCCGTCGTGGTTCCGAGGGCTCGGCGTACCGTCGCTTGCCGTGATGGCACGCGCATCTGGCGACAGCCGCCTGGCGAAAGCCGTGAACGTTGCGCGGCAGAAGACGCTCTCGGAAGCGCTGTACTACCTCCTTGGCTATGGAGCCTGGTCCCACCAGGAGGTCGAAGAACTATGGCCAGCGTGGCCGCCTCCCTCTCGACGGAAGGCCGGTGGGTTTCATTCATGGTTCGACCGAGTCGACTCGGCGGATGACGCTGTCGCCGCAACGACGCTTGCCCTCATCCATACATACCTGCCCGACAACAACCTTCAACGCATGGACAGAGCCTCGATGGCTAACGGTGTCGAGACTCGTGCGCCGTTCTTGGATCCGACGCTGCTGACGTTCGCGATGCAGCTGCCGGCAGACTTGCGCACACGCGGTACCGTCGGAAAATATCTGCTTCGTAAAGCCCTGGCGGAGACCGTTGGCGCAGAGGTTGCCAATCGAGCCAAGCAGGGATTCAACGTCGTGCCGATCGACGCATGGTTGCGCAGCGAGCTCCGCCCGCTTGTTTCCAAGTACCTAGCTCCGGCAGCGTTGCGTAGGCAGGGGCTGTTCGACGCCGACTACGTATCGACGCTGCTTGGCCAGCATCAGCACGGAGGTCGCTTCAACCACTCTCGTCGGATCTGGATCCTCTTGGTGCTTCAGATGTGGCTCGAGCACTGGGGCTCCCTGTGACGCAAGCGCGGACCCGGCACAAGTTTCTCCTCGTGACGCCCGATTCGATGCAGAGCGTTGATGGTGGAACGGTGCTTCTTCGCTCTCTGCTCGAACGAATCGACTCTCGCGATCTCGTCTGGATCGCGTGCGGGGCGAGCGATGCTTCGGTGCCGTCGTGGATGCAACGTTTTCCTCGGTTCGTCATCACGTCGCGACTGTCTCATCGCTACGTGCGCGCCGCGGTCGCGCGGACTCCACTCGGCAGCGCTTACTTCCGGCAGACGCTCGTAGAATCCCCGCGACGCTCCCAGGGGAAGGCACTAGCCTTTGCCCGTCGTCACGGAGTCACGAAGGTGTGGGTGCATGCAGCGGGGGCGGCGATCTATCTGGCTCGGTGGCTCGCCGGAGAGCTGGGGCTTCCGGTGCACGCGTCGCTGCAAGACGATCCAAGCGGGCATAACAAGCAGATCGGCGACGTCGTCCGCCCCTACTTCGCGCAGCTCATCAAGCAGATCGCGACTGCTGACGTAGCAAGCATGGCGATGAAGCGACAATACGACCGTACATTCGGAGTGGAGCTCGACGCGCGCCCTGTGCAGTTCGGGACAACTGCGAGTGTTCTCCTCCCACCTCCCATTATCCGGCCGATTGCTCGGCGGATGGCGTACGCCGGCAACGTCTGGTGCGACGATTCCGTGCAGGCGGTTTGCGAAGCCATCGAGCGCAAGCGCAACCGAAGCGATTCGATGTCGCTAACCATCTACTCGCAGAAGCTTCCGCGATGGATGCGCGGCTATCGCACTGTTCGATACGGCGGCCTCGTCCCATCGAATAAAGTGGCGTCAGTCTTGTCGCAGCACGACCTGCTGTTCTGCCCGATGGGGTTCTCGGAGCGCCATCGCCCTCTCACCGAGTACTCGTTTCCTTCGAAGATCTTCACGTATCTTCAGGCCCAGTTGCCGATTCTCGCCCATGGTCCGCCGTACGGCACGCACATGGAGTTCGTTGCGAACAAAGACGTTGGCTTGACCATCGACACGTTGGACGTGAGCGTGATCGCGGACAGGCTCGAGCGCTACCAACATGACGAACCACAGCGAGCTCGGCAGTCTCGGAACGCCCGTGCTCTAATCGTCGGGCCGATGGAGCCTACGCGTGCGACCTCCGAGCTGGTTGAGTTCATCGACCGGTAGCCGCCATGCCTCTCGTGACTTCACTCAAGAAATTCGTTCGCGCTTCGGCGGCAGGGCGTGTCGCGTTGCTCCCGCTACGGTTGCGTCTCGGCGTTGCGCAGACCGGTCCGGATCTGCTGCGGCTTCTGCGGTGGCTACGAACGTCCCGCGAGCATACAAACCTCACCTACGACCTCGACGCGTTGAATCGCGAGTACCTGGCGTTCTTCTTGTCAGCGTGTCTCGGCATCACTGTCGAGGAGGTCAGAGGCTACCTCGACGAAGTCGAGCAAGATCACCGGCTCGCCGAGCACATCCGGCAGTCCGTACGGAACGGACCCGCTCGGGCTGTCTCCGACGAGGTCGCACGATACGGCCGACGCCTCGGCTGGTACGCGATCGTGCGAGCGCGCAAGCCGCGTCTGGTTGTCGAGACAGGAGTCGACAAGGGGCTGGGCTCGTGCGTGATCGCAGCTGCGCTCGAGATGAACGCCAGGGAGGGGGCTCCGGGCGAATGTATGTGTCTCGATATCAACCCTGCTGCGGGCTACCTGATCACCGGTGCCTACGCCAACTTCGCGCGGATGATCGTTGGCGATTCGATCGAGTCGCTGAAGAACATCACGACGTTGATCGACGTGTTCATCAGCGACAGCGATCACTCGGCCAGCCATGAAGCCGCGGAGTACGAGGTGATAGCGCCCAAGCTCTCGCCGAAGTCCGTGCTCGTCAGCGACAACGCGCACGTGACTCCGTGCCTGGCGGAGTTCGCCGAACGCACCAGCCGGCGGTTTCTGTATTTTCAGGAGCAGCCGCAGAATCACTGGTTTCGCGGCGCTGGCATCGGCATCGCCTTCTAGGTCACCGCGATGGTCGAACGGCGGCGCCACCAAGCCGGAATGAAAACGAGCGCGAGCGCGATTCCTGCGCCTCCGCCCAGCCCCATGACAACAGCCTTGACGCGTTTCGGCCGAGATTTGTAGGTAGGCAACGTTGGCGCATCGAGGATCTGGAACGTCGACGTATCGCGAGCCTCGTCTACTTTCGCCGTCTCATAGCGCTGCGTCATCAGCAAGAATACGGTCTCGGCGATCTTCTGCTCGCGAAAGAGCTGCTCAAGCTCGAAGCGGAGCTCTGGAACCTGCATCGCCTCCGGAAAAAACTTCGAGTCTTCACTCTTCGTGCCTGTTGTCGGCTGGGCAGTCTCGAGCTGCTTCAACTTCGCCTGCATGACTCGAATCTGCTGCTGGAGCTGCGACACGTTCGATCCGGTCGCGGACGAGAAGCTCAGGAGGTAGTTGAGCTGCAACTGCTTGGTGACCAGCTCCCCCTGAATCGAAGCCATGGCCGAGATGACGGCCTTGCTCTGTTCACCCAGGTCGATGATCCGATGCGTCTCCTGGAACTCGCGCAGGGCTCGAGATGCCGCATCGACCTGCGCGCGTGCCTTGACGAGCTGGCTCTCAAGGAACGTTCGCTCTTCGCGGGCCGACGATGCCGAGATTCGTCCGAACACCCGATTGCCGACGTCGCCGTAGTAGGCTGCCATCTGCATAGCGACTTCGGGCTCTTTGTCTTCGCAGGTGAGTGTTACGACGCCCGAGCGACGGTCGACGCTGGTGCCACAGTGCTTTCCCAATTCGGCGCGCACGAGCTCGATGTGTTCGATGCCGTAGCGCTCTTTGAGGCTGAACTTCGAGATCACTTCATCAGCGACCGACGTACTCGTGAGTACGGCCTGGATGCGCTGAACGTCAGTGGACATCGAGGAGCCAAGGAGGCCCATGGCCGGCAGGTTCGACAACATTGCGGCACTGGGGTTCGGAGATCGCTGGGAAGGAATCACCGCGAGCGAGGACGCGTACCAAGGAGGCGACAGCAGGGCGTAAGCAGTGCCCGCCGCCCCGCCGAGGAAAGCGCAGATAAGGACGGTCCGCCAGCGCCGCAGTAGCATCGCGATGGGGTCGGCCGGTGCACTCATCTCGCCCCATTCAAGCATCGCTGTCCCTTCGGCGCTAGGATGAGCGCCATGCTGCGACGGCTTCTGTGCGTGCTGCAGCTGCCCCCACCTCTCCATGGCGCTTCCGTCATGAACAAGGCGGTGGTGGAGAGCAAGGCACTCAGGGCTGCGTTCGAGCTCGATGTGGTCCCACTGCGGTTCGCCGAGTCCCTCGAAGATCTGGGCAGTGGCTCATTCGCGAAGCTCTGGAAGGCAGCAGCAGTCGCGGTGAGCCTGTGCCGAAGAATCGTCCGGAACCGCCCCGACGCCGCGTATGTAACGCTCTCCCCTGCGGGAGCTGCGTTCTACCGAGACTGCGGCTACGTCGCAGTGCTCAAGCTCTTGTCGGTACCTCGCATCTATCACCTCCACGGGAAGGGAGTCAGGGCGCGCCTCGATAGTGGGTGGCGGACCCGCCTCTACCGGTGGGCGTTTGAGGGTGCCCACGTGATTCACCTGTCACCCGCGCTCGGCACTGATCTCGCCGGGCTGGTCCCCTCCGATCATCTACATTTCGTCGCGAACGGAGTTCCTGACCACGCCAGGGGCGCAACCCCGAGCGGTCGGGTTGGTGTTCCGCGCGTCTTGTTCGTATCGAACATGATCCGCGAAAAGGGCGCGCTCGATCTCCTCCGCGCACTCTCCGTGCTACGCGACCGCGGGGTCATGTTCGACGCGACGTTCGCGGGGGCTCGCTCAGGTGACGGCTGCCTCGAGGAGCTCTTGAACGGCATCAAGTCGCTGGACCTCGCCGGATGCGTCCAGTACGTGGGTCCGCAGTACGACTCCGACAAGCACCGCTTGTTCGCCGCGCACGACGTCTTCGCGTTTCCCACGTACTATTCCGTTGAAGCGTTTCCACTCGTTGTTCTAGAGGCGTTTCAGTGGGGCTTGCCGGTCGTTACCACGCGACAGGGTGCGATCGCCGACATGGTCGAGGACGGAGAGACCGGATTTGTCGTTGAGCCTCGTGATCACGAGGGGCTCGCGGACCGGCTCGAAACGCTTCTGACGGAGCGTGAGTTGCGGCTCGCGATGGGGCAACGTGCGCGCGCGACGTACGAGAATAAGTACACTCTGCAACGATTCGAGTCAGCGCTGCTGCGTGTGCTCACCGACTGTGTAGAAGCGCACGACGTCTCGAGCCCAGAGCGACAGGAACGCGGGGTTGTTCCATAGGTATCGCCGCCAGAGCCGGCGAGGTTCGGTGCCCAGACGAAAGAGCCACTCGAGCCCGGCTCGCTGCATCCATCCAGGTGCGTGCGCTTTGGTTCCAGCGAGGAAGTCGAAGACGGCGCCGATGCCAATCAGGACTGTACCGGGCAGGCGGCATCGCATGTCGGCCATCCATTTTTCTTGTTTGGGCATCCCGAGACCGACCCAGACCACGTCTGGAGTAGTGTCGCGAATCGCCTGTCCGGTCGCTTCGAGCTCGGTCGTAGAAAGAGAGCGAAAGGGTGGCGCGTGCATCCCGGCGATCTCAATGCTGGGCCAGCGTCGGAGGACCTCGACGCGCAGCTGCGCGAGTGTCTCGGGTGACGCGCCATAGAAGTAGTGGCGCCAGCCCCTGACGAGCCCGTGCTCGATCGTCCGAGTGGTGAGGTCGTAGCCATTGACGCGAGGTTGCTGGGGCTCTCCGAGGCTGCGTAGGTACCAGGCGAGGGGCATCCCGTCTGGTGTGTTGGCGTCGGCCGTACGAAGAGCGGCAGCGAGAGCTTGGTCAGTGCGGGCCGACATGACGGAGTGCACGTTGCAAACATTGACGACTACTGCCCGGTCTCTGTACCGCTGCTCGAGCCGTGGAATCAGATCCTCGAACGCAGTGATCGAAACCGGTGTGCCGAGCACATCGCGTCGTGCTGGCCACCGAAGACGCTCCGCGGTCATCTCGTTGCCGCGATGGTGATCGCGACGCCACTCAGAATGATGCCGGCACCTGCCAGGACGATCTGCACGATCTCGGGGCGGCTGAAGCTGCGCTCGGGGACGAGGATCGCGTCGCCCGGTCGAAGCTTGAGCCCCGGCGCGTAGTCGCGCGTCTTGCCGGCGGTGTCGATGACGACCGAGTCGTCGAGGTCCTGCGCGGTGCGCGTGCGGCCGCCGGCGTGGGCGATGTATTCGGCGATGCCGAAGTCGGGGTTGAAGAGGTAGAGGCCCGAGCGAGCGACGGCCCCTTCGACACGGACGCTGTACTGCAGGGGCGGGATGACGATGGTGTCGTCCATGGCGATCTTGCGATCGGCGTTGAAGTCGCGGCGGACCAGGAGCGCTTCGAGGTCGATCGGTGTCGTGACCGTGGTGCCCTTGTCGTCGATGTGGCTGATGTATGCGCGGCGTAGATCGCCGGAGGCCGTGATTCCGCCGGCACGTTCGATCAACGTCAACACCGAGTCGCCCTCGATGTACGGGAGGCGGGCCACCTGCGCGGCGGCGTCGGCGTTGTCGGAGTTGGCGACGGCGCCGATCAGCATCACGGAGCGCTGGTACTCCGCAACGCTACGAATGAACACCTTGTCGTCGTCGCGGAGTGCGATCGCAGGGGCGGCGCCCGACGAGAAGGCGTGCTCTTCGTACGTCTCTTGCGACTTGGCATTGCGACGCACGACCCGGATCGGCAGCGAGGTTGCCGCGTCGGGCTTGAGGCCGCCGGCGAGCGTCATGAGCTCGACGAGGTCCTTGGAGCCGACGAGCTCGTAGCGGCCCGGGCGCCACACCGGTCCCGTGATCTCGACGGCGACATCGGGCACCTGGACGCGGACGACGTCACCATCGAGGAGGTAGGGGTTGGCGGTCACGTCGCCTGTCAGCTCGTAGCGAACGAGGTCCGCCGTCGTGGCGGTGCCGTCGCGATGCGTGATCGCGATACGGCGCCGGGAGCCCGTGATGCCGCCCGCGCGGTCGAGGACGGCCGACACCCGCTCCATGGGCTGCGTGGCGTAGGTGCCCGGCTTCTTCACGTTCTCGACGATGTGGACGAGGAAGCTACGGGGGCTGGCGAGGACGAGATCGAACTTGAGTCCCGGGTACGTGCTCCGTACGAGCTTCTTTACCTGGGTGCGGACGGCGGCAAGGGTCTTGCCCGCCACGTCGACGAAGCCGACCTTCTGGATGAAGGCACGCCCTTCGAGGTCGACGGAGATCTTGAGCTGGAAGTTCTGCTGGCCCCAGAAGTCGAGCTCGAAGACATCGCCGGGGCCGCAGATGTAGAGGTTCGGATCGACGGGGGCCTCGATCGGACGGTCGCCGCGGGCTCCACCCTGGGACGAGCCGCTCGTCTCGCCGAGGACTTCCGTGTCCGAGGTCCGGACCGGGATCCGTGTGCCGTCGCCGCCGTCCCCCTCGCGCCGCGGATCGGTCATGCCGCCGGGGAGGGTCGGGAGCTGCTGCGCGCGAGCGGTCCCTCCGACGAGGAGGAGCACGAGCAGCGAGATGGCAAACCGCATGGCTCGACGGACCGTAGGCTACCCCCGGGCGAAGATCAAACTGTCGCGGGTCGGGATGAGGGGGGGTAGGGTGGACGCAGGTATGGCTCTCGAAATCGGACTGGATACGTTCGGTGATCGCACCCTCGATGCCGGCGGGGGGCTCGTCTCGCATGCGCAGGCGATCCGGCATGTCGTCGAGCAGGGCGTCCTCGCGGATCAGCTCGGGCTCGCGTTCATTGGCGTCGGTGAGCACCACCGGGATGACTTCGCGGTGTCGGCCCCCGAGGTCGTGCTCGCGGCGATCGCGGCCCGGACGAAGCAGATCCGGCTCGGGTCGGCCGTGACGGTGCTGTCGACGGACGATCCGATTCGCGTGTTCCAGCGCTTCTCGACCGTCGATGCCGTGAGCAACGGGCGCGCGGAGGTCATTCTCGGGCGCGGGTCGTTCACCGAGTCGTTCCCGCTGTTCGGGTACAGCACGTCGGAGTACGAGCCGCTGTTCGAGGAGAAGGTGGACCTGTATGCGGCCGTGCAGGCGCAGACGTCGCCGGTGCGGTGGCGGGGGCGGCATCGGGCGCCGCTCGATGTCGAGGCGGTGTATCCGCCCGTCGAGACGGGGACGCTGCGCACCTGGATCGGTGTGGGCGGGACGCCGCAGTCGGTGCTGCGCGCGGCGCACTACGGGTTTCCGCTCATGCTCGCCATCATCGGCGGACCGGCGCAGCGGTTCGTGGCGTTTGCGGACCTGTACCGGCGGGCGATGACGGAGCTCGGGAAGGGCGTCGAGGCGATCGGCGTGCACTCGCCGGGGCATGTCGCCGAGACGGACGAGCAGGCGCGCGAGGAGCTGTGGCCCCACTTCCTGGAGCAGCGGACGCGCATCGGGAAGGAGCGCGGATGGCCGCCGCCCAACCGAGCCCAGTTCGAGCAGGAGTGTGCGGTCGGGGCCGTGTACTGCGGGGCGCCGGAGACCGTGGCGACGAAGATCGCGGCGACAGCGAAGCTGCTCGGGCTCACGCGCTTCGATCTGAAGTACAGCAACGGGCGGATGCCGCACGCGCAGCTGATGCGAAGCATCGAGCTCATCGGAACGCGCGTGCAGCCTCGCGTCCACGAGATCCTCGCCGGGTAGCACGCGGGTATTGGCGGTATCGAGCTGCCGACGAGCCGGGATACGCTGGGGAGGTGGGATTGGCGCGGTGGCTCAAGACGCGACTCGGTCGCGCGGTGGAGTGGAGTGGCGAGCTAGCGGTCCTCCGGGCCGAGGTCGGGCGGGGGAGGAGCGCCGAGAAGATGTTCGACCTGGCGCAGGCGAGCGAGCAGTGCGACCCGGATCGTGGACGCGCGCTCGCGTTGTACGTCGATGCGTGGCGCGCGCAGCACCCCGAGGCCGGAGGGCATGCGGAGCGACTCGCCGAGGCGCTCCGGGCGCACATGACCCGGGCCGAGCTCGCGGCGGCGCGGGGCGACCTCGTCACGGCGGGCACGGCGTACCTCGATGCGGGGATGCGCGACCTCGCGGTCGGGCCGCTCCGCAAGGCGCTCGACGCGCTGGGGCCGGCCACGTCGGCGCAGCGGGCCGAGGCCACGGCGTTGCTCGCACTGGCCGAGCAGGCGCCGTTCGACATCGAGGCGGCGATCGGAGCGACGCTGGCGACGGCCCTGGTGACGCGGGGAGCGGCGGCGGCTCCGCACTATGCGCACGCGATCCGGCTCGCGCGGCTGGGCGCCCCCGCGAAGTTGCCGCTGCTCGTGGCCACGGCGGCGCGGGCCTGCCCGGATGATCCGAAGCTCGAGATCCTCGTCGAGGACTACCTGCTCGAGAGGAACGATGCCGCGGACCTGCTCGATCACTACCGGCAGCGCTTCGAGGGCGCGGCGACGCGGGTCGAGGCCGTCGAGCGGATGCGGACCGCGGGGAGTGTGCTCGTCGAGCGTGGGGTGCAACCCGGGTTGGGGCTGCGCCTGGTGCGGCTCGCCCTCGAGACCACGTACACCGCGCTGCTGCCCGACATCAGCTCGCATGTCGCGGCGTGGGAGCTGCTCGTCTCGCATGCCCGGGCGCAGCATTCGACGCACGAGCTCATGCCGCTGCTCGTGCAGGCCCTCGCGGCGCCCTTGCCCGAGCACGAGGCGCTGTACCTGACGGGGCTCGGGCTCACCATCGCGTGGCGCGATGCGAACGACCTGCTGGCCGCGCAGCCGTACGCTGCGACGCTGCTCGACTTCGTACCGGACCACCCGCTCGCGGTCGCGTTCCTGAACGAGATCGGGATGACGACGGAACCCGTCGAGCCGGCGGCACCGCCGCCACCGAGAGCGACGGGGGAGTCGCCGCCCCCCGCGAAGCCGTCCGTGTATGCCGACGACGCGCCGGTGAAGCGATCGCTGCCGGCCAATGTCGTCACCCGGACGAGCCGGCTCGCGCTCTTGAAGCCACCGCCGCCGCGATCGACGACCCTCAGGCGCGACTCCTCGCCGATTCCCATGCGTCACGAAGTGACGGGGCCGCCGCGTGCGCCGCGCGCCGTGGTGCCGATGGACGTGATGGTCGAGCTCCCGAATGGCTCGTTCTTCTCGACGGTGTTGCGCGACGTCAGCATCACGGGGGCGTTCCTCACGACGAAGCGCAAGCTCGACATCGGCGTGGTCGTCGCGTTGACCTTGCACGTGCCGGTGGCGGGGACGCTCACGCAGGAACGGCACCTGGTGCAGGCGACCGTCGTGCGCCAGACGGAGCTCGGGTTTGGCCTCGCGTTCGTCGATCCCGACGCGAAGCTCGTCGGTGCGTTGCGCGCGGCGACGTCCTAGCCGAGCCGGGGGGGGCGACCGCGGAGGCCACGAACTTTCATAGCAACCCTGGCGGAGGCCGGCCGAACGGCTCCTCATGACCAAGTTCTCCAGTTTCGCCATCCTGGCCGCCCTCACCACCCCCGCCCTGGCCGACACCGATGCCAAGCTCGCCGAGCTGGGCCAGGTCCTCTCCCAGTCCTGGTACGAGGAGTCGACCGGCATCTGGAACGTCTCGGAGAGCTTCGTGAACGGCTTCGAGCCGGCCTCCTGCACGACGCTCCTGGCCGACCTGCAGCAGGCGTCCGCGAAGTCGGTGGTCACGCTCGACACCGACATCCCGACCCTGAAGGCCGGCGACCACACCCTCGCCGAAGCGCGCACGGCCTGCGCGGCCATCGAGCGCCAGGGCAAGGTGCGCGAGCTCGAGCGCTGGCTGAAGCTCGCTGCCGAAGGCGAGTCGACCGCGCAGATCACCGTGTACCAGGGCTGCAAGGAGGTCTACGACAAGGTCATCGCCGCCGGCATCCCGGGCACCACGAAGGTCCCGGCGCGCGAGGTGTACGTGAACGGCAAGCCCACCCAGTGGCAGGGCTCGATCGAGTCGCTGCGCATCAAGTTCTGCGACGCCCCGCTGAAGCGCGCCGAGGAAGTGCTCGAGCAGCGCGCGGCCCCGTACAAGGCCGTCCTCAAGGCCGACAAGCTCGCGATGGCGCTCGGCTACAACGTCACCGCCGTCTACACGCTGGCCGGTGGCGACACCTCGATGGATCCGAAGAAGCTCGCGGCGGCCACCTACTGGTTCGACGTGACCGGTGCGGCCTCGAACGAGGCGCAGACGTGTGGCAACGGCAAGGCGCGCACGTTCGTCCGCAAGTACGAGTTCGACAAGCAGCACGAGCTCGTGACCACGACGCAGAGGGAGTACTGCGGCTCGGTCGAGGCGAAGATGTTCAAGTAGCTAGAAGGCGATCGAGACTCCGGCGGCGGTGACGAGTCCGAGGTCCGTGGCCTTGCCGATGAAGCCAGTGGCGCGGGCACTCACGTCGACGATGACGTAAGTCGACTTGAAGAGCTCGACGCCCGCCTCGCCCTGGAGGACGAAGCGACTCGAGTCGAGGTAGCCATAGCCGAGGCGGCCTCCGATGTACGGGTTCAGGAACTTGCGCTTGCCGCCGCCGAGGAAGTCGGAGTACGCGGCCCCGCCGAAGGTGGCGATGAGCGCGCTCGACGAGTCGGTGCCGGCCTCGTCGCGCTCCTTCTGGAAGATGTCGACCTCGAGCGAGGCGTTGCGGAAGAGGGTGTGGAGCACGAAGCCGGCGCCGAAGCGCGTGCGCTCGCGGTTGCCCGGGTCGAAGAGCGTGAGCATCGCGGCGCGGGCCCCCGGGTAGACCTTCGCCTGCGCAACCTCGACGGCGCCGTCGCGGCGCGTGATGTGAATGTCGAGCGTGGCGAGGGCGACGCGATCCTTGAGGTAACGCTGGTCGCCTTCGAGCTGGTCGATCTGGCCGCGGATGCGGGTCATCTCGCGCTCGATCTCGAGGATCTGGGCGACTTGCAGGCCGCCGGTCTCCATCAGCTTCGCGAGGCGATCGAACGTCGTGCGCAGGTTCTTGATCGCGAGCTCCTGGTCGAAGAGCTGCTTCGAGACATCCGTGGCGGAGATGACCTTCGAGGTGATGTCGCCGCGCGCGGCGAGGAAGGTGATGACCGGCTCGACCTTGTCGGGCGGGAGGCGGAGCTTCAGCGTCGCGCTCCACGACTCCTCGCCGCCGGAGACGTTCTCCGCGATGATCCGGCCCCCGGCGCCCTCGACCTGGGCGCGGAGGGCAGGGACGATGTCCTTGATCTCGCCGACCTCGAGAAAGACCGAGCCTTCGATGACGAGCGCCTCGGGGATGACCGGCGACGCGTTGCCGCCGGATGCCGTCGGGAGGGGCGGCGCAGGGGGGCCGGCGTTGCCGCTGGCCTGGGCCATGGGCGAGGCGGCCGACGCCTTGTAGCCGGCACCGCAACCGAGGAGGAAGACCGCAACCAAGGCGTTTCGCACGTGCGAACAACGCCGCGAGAGCAACCCGCTTACAGCGGTGATACACGTGACATCGGTGGACATCACTTTCGAGCCGCGCGTCATCGTTGCGGGTCAACGGTACGTCGGGTCCGTGATCGTGCGCACGCGCAAGCCGGAGCAGGTGGACTCGATCTACGTGCACGTCGCTCGCACCGAAGCGTGGCGGCATGGGCCGGGTTCGCATGCTCCGAGAGCGCGGCACGAGGAGCGCCTCTACGAGCACACGATCGCGGGGCCGATGACGCTTGTCGCGGGCGAGACTCGCTTCCCCGTGGACTTCACGGCGCGTGCGGATCTGCCCGCGCCGTATCGCCTGTCGCCCGTCTACACCGACTACGCGGGCATGGTGAAGGTGACGCGCAAGGGGTGGTTCAAGGCGAAGCACGAGTTCAAGATCGTCGAGCTCGACGTCAAGACCACGCCCCAGGCCGGAACGCGGGGCTCGCCGCTCACCCTCACGTCCGACGTCCGCGATCCGCAAGCACCCCGGCTCGAGCTGGGGCTGCCGGCGAGGTGCTTTGCCGTCGGCGAGCACATCACCGGCACGGTCGCGCTCTTCAACGTCGATGTCCGCTCCCCGCGCGATGTCGAGCTCACCTTCACGCCGGTGTTCGAGCTGCGCGGCTGGAAGAATCCGTGGTCGATGGATGGCAGCCCGATCACGACGAGCGTGGCCCTGCCGGTTGGCGCCACCGCCACGCCCTTCTCGTTCCATCTGCCCACCAATCAGCCGCCCACACTCGGCGGCGTCACGCATTCGCTCGACTGGAAGCTCCGCGTCTCGACGAAGGCGCTCGCCGTCGACACACGGCTCGTGATCGTGCCCGCCGGTACCCGGCTCGGTCCCCCCGGGCCTGCGCCCGGGCTCACCGACAGCAGTGACCAGGCGCGCCTCGCCGCCTACGCGCAGCGCCACGGCTGGCAGATCGTGACCTCGCCCGGCTCGGACTTCGTCGGCGATGTCGCCGCTCGCTGGACGGTCGGTCCGTACTCGATCCTCGTCGGCGTGGTCCATCGCGGCAAGCTCGGACGGTTCGTCGTCGTCGCGATCGATGTGCCGCCGCTCGCGATCTCGCGCGTCCAGCTCGCCGGCCTCCTCGAGTGGACCGACAGCCGCGTCATGTACGAGCAGGCGGCGCCGACGCTCGACGACCACACGCTCGACACCCTCCGCGCGACGCTCGATCAGACGCTGCGCACGATCGATCGCCTGCGCATCGCCGCCGATCCCGCGGCCGCCGCTTACAGTCCGTTCCGCTAACCGGCGATGAGAGCGCGGATGCCGTCGAGGAGGTGCTGCTCGGTCGCGGTTCTCTCGGGCGCGACGGTGAGCTGCACGAAGAGCGTGAACAGGAGGTTCCGCGCGTTGCGCTGCTGCGCGAACAGGTTGGCGTCGAACGTGGGCGCCGGGGCGGCGAGGAGGGGGGCCGCCAGCCCGGCGAGCCAGGCGTCGATCGCGGCGGTCGTCACGTCGGTGTGAACCAGCGCGAGCACGCCGACCGCGAGGCGGCCGTCTTCGCCCGCAGCGAGGATCTGGCCGTGCGGGCGCGTCATGACCGCGGAGGCGGCGCCGAGCAAGAGCGCGCGCTGGGTGGCATTCACGGCGGGGACCTGCCCCAGACGCCACAGGAGGTCGCCCGTGTGCGCGGCCGCATGGGCCCAGCCCGTAGGCCCCGTGTGGCCGCGCAGATCCGTCTCGCGGTTGGCGTAGGCCACGGTGGCGGTGACCAGCGTCGCGAGCTCGTCCTGCGTCAGGAAGGGCTGCTTCGTGTGACGGCGGACGACCTCGCCGAGTACGAGGACCGAGAACGAGCGGAGAAAGACGCCCGCGGGCACCGCGAGGTCACCCTCGAGGTTCGCGAGGAGCTGGATCATCAGCGAGCGGACGCCTTCGTCCGGCAGCGTGCCGCTGCGCATCCATTGCGTGAGGACCGTGTAGGCGATGTCATCGCGACGGACCGGGTCCAGCGAGCCGAGATACTCGACGAGCTCTGGCACCAGAGAGGTCGTGGTGGTTCCCTCCGGAGGCGTCATCTCGGGGGCGGCGCGGATCGCCTGCCAGCGACGCAGCTGATCGTCATCGGCCGGGATCATGGGGGCCGCCACGGTCTCGACCTGCGGGCAGGCCGGCGCGGGGGCGGCGGCGCGACAGGCGACGAGTCCCAGGCCGATCACCAACGAGAGCGCGCGCATGGCAGGACCATACTCCCTCACCAACTCGATCAGCCACGGCGGCAAGAGTTGGCGCCACGCGAGGGCGAGTTGCAGCGGTAGTGCGGCTCACCGTCCGACGAGGAGTCACGGGCTTGGGCGATTTCTCGTCGGAGACTGCGGGTTACAGATCGTCTCCCGCGGTGATCAATTCCCACGAAATCGAGTTGGCGCCGAAGTTGATATGTGGTCCTCGCATGACCAACGACGTGTTCCAGACCATCGATTCGAACGATCTCGTCGACTGCTTCGGCGGTAGCCGCCTCGGTGATGCCCGGGCGCGCGCGCAGGAGCTCGGACTTCGCATCACGTCGACGACGGGCGGTCGGCACGCACCGGGCTCGTACCACTACTCGGGGCGCGCGTTCGATGCGGCCGGCTCGCACGGTGCGATGAGGCAGTTCTACCGGGAGATGGCCGGCACGAACCCGACCGAGCTCTTCTACGACCCGATGGGTGGCATCAAGAATGGGCGGAACATCGGTGCGATCGGCGGCCACGGCACGCATGTCCACATCGCCTACTAGCTGCGCTGCAGCACGAGTTTCGGGCACTTACGCCGCATCCTATTGCTGCGTTGCACAAATCAGCGAATTCGGGCAAGGTGCTCGAGATCGCGATGCTGTACCTGCTCAACTCGCTCCAGCGCCTGGCTTTTGACGCGATTGCACCGGGCGTCGAGGCGCTCGCGCAGTCGGGGATTCCGTTCGTCGGGGCCCACGCCGCCCTATTGCATCGCAGCATCAAGCGATTCCCCCGGCGACCCTTCGACATCGCCGGGACGACCGAGGAGATCGTGCTCTCGCGGCCGTTCGTGGAGCTGCGCCGGTTCGTGCCGGTCGCGGGCGCGAAGGGGCCGCGGGTCCTGCTCGTGGCGCCGCTGTCGGGGCATCACGCGACGCTCGTGCGCGAGACGATCGCCATGCTGCTGACGGACCACGATGTCTACGTCACGGACTGGCGAGACGCGCGCGACGTGCCGCTCGCGGCCGGGACGTTCTCGCTCGATGACTACATCGCCGAGGTGCGCAGCTTCCTGAAGCACCTCGGTGCGGCGACGACGCATGTCGTGGCGGTGTGTCAGCCGACCGTGCCGGTGCTCGCGGCGGTGGCCCTCGATGCGGCCGCCGGGCAGGCCACGCCGCGGACGATGACGCTCCTCGGCGGCCCGATCGATGCGCGCATCGCGCCCACGCAGGTGAACAAGCTCGCCACCGATCACTCGCTCGCCTGGTTCGAGACCGCGATGACGTATCGCGTCCCCCCGGGCTATCGCGGCGTCGGACGGAAGGTCTACCCGGGCTTCCTGCAACTCACGGCGTTCCTGATGATGAACCCGGAGCGTCACGCGCGCTCGCACATGGACTACTGGTTGGCGCAGCTCTCCGGAACGGCGCCCGAGGCCATCGCGTCGCACGAGGCCTTCTACGACGAGTACAACGCCGTCCTCGACATGGACGCTCGCTACTACCTCGACACGGTGCGCATCGTGTTCCAGGAGTTCGCGCTCGCCCGTGGCACCTGGCGCGTGGGCGACGAGCTCGTGAATCCGGCGGCGATTCGCGACACGGCCCTGTTCACGATCGAGGGCGAGCTCGACGACATCTCCGGCCTCGGTCAGACCGAGGCAGCGCACGCCCTCACGCCGAACATCGGCGTGCATCGCCATCACGTGGCGCGCGGCGCCGGTCACTACGGCATCTTCTCCGGTCGCCGCTGGCGGACCGAGATCTACCCGGAGCTCCGGGACTTCATCGAGGCAAACGCATGATGGGAATCGAACCATCGCTGCACGGCAAGACGGCGCTGGTCACGGGCTCGACGAGTGGCATCGGGCTAGGCATCGCCCGGGCGCTCGCGCAGCAGGGCGCAAACGTGATCTTGAATGGCTTCGGCGACACCGCCCCCGCGCGCGATGCGATCGGCGCCACAGGCGTGCGCGTCGGCTTCCATGGCGCGGACCTCGCGAAGTCCGGCGACATCACCGACCTCTTTCGCTACGCCGAGGCCGAGTTCGGCGGCGTCGACGTCCTCGTCAACAACGCGGGCATCCAGCACGTCGCCATGGTCGACGAGTTCCCGCCTGAGCGCTGGGACGCCATCCTCGCCCTCAACCTGACCGCCGTCTTTCACACCACACGCCTCGCCCTCCCACACATGAAGGTCCGCAACTGGGGCCGCATCATCAACATCGCATCCGTGCACGGCCAGGTCGCCTCCGTCGGCAAGGCGGCGTACGTCGCGGCGAAGCACGGCGTGCTCGGCCTGACGAAGGTGACCGCTCTCGAGACCGCGCGGCTCGGCGTCACCTGCAACGCGATCTGCCCGGGCTGGGTGCTCACGCCGCTCGTGCAGCAGCAGGTCGAGTCGCGGGCCGCGCGCGACAACCTCGCCGAACCCGACGCCCGCGAAGCCTTGCTCGCCGAGAAGCAGCCGTCGGCCAGCTTCATCACCACCGATCAGATCGGCGCCGCCGTGCTCTTCCTCTGCAGCGAGGCCGCAAGCCAGATGCGGGGCGCGGCCTGGACCATCGATGGCGGCTGGACGTCGCAGTAGCGGGCGCGGCGAAACATCGTGAAACGCGGACTTCGGTCCGTAGGTTTCACTCGCAACGCGAGGCCGTCTGTCCTGGGCCCAGAGCGCGGTGCGTCACGGCACGGTGCTCGCAGCGCGGTTCGCGATGCGTTGCTCGGTCGCACGCGTGGTCGCGGCGGTGGCGATGACCTGTGCGCCCCGCGCGGATGCCGATTCCGGGCTCCGGATCGGGCTCGAGCATCGCACCCGCATCGAGTACCTGGATCACGACTACCGGGCGGAGGGCGTCGATGGGACGGCGGCGCTCTCGCTTCGAACCCTGCTGTCGGTGGAGGCGCATCGCGACCGCTGGTTCGGCGGCCTCGAGCTCATCGATGCGCGCGTGTACGCGACCGATGGAGCGCCGCTCAACACCACGTTCGTCGACCCTCTGGATCTCCTGCAGGCCTATGCCGGTCTTCGCGCCGACACGTTCGAGCTGCGCGCAGGACGGCTGACCATCGACCTCGGCTCGCGACGCCTCGTCGCACGCAACGCGTTTCGCAACACTATCAACGCGTTCACGGGCCTCGACCTGTCGTGGCACCGCGGGGCGGGCACGCTGCGCCTCGTGACCGCCGTGCCGGTGGAACGCGCGCCGTCCGACCTGCCGGGGATCACCGCGAACGCGCTCGCCCTCGACCGCGAGACCTTCTCGACGATCATGACGGCGGTCCACGGTCAGGCCACGACCGCCGGCGTGACCGGGGAGGCGTATGCGCTCGGGCTTCACGAGCGCGACGGAGATGTCCCGACCCGCAACCGGCGCCTGATCAGCGTCGGGGTGCGCGCGGTCCGCAAGCCGGCGCGCGGAGCGCTCGATGTTGACGTGGAGCTGATCGGCCAGTGGGGCACCGTGCGCGAGACCACGGCCGCGACCGACACGACCGACCTCGATCATCGCGCGTGGTTCGCTCATCTCGAGGTGGGAGGCAGTCCCGCGCTTGCCCTGCAGCCGCGGATCGCCGTCCTGTACGACCACGCGACGGGCGACCGCCAGGCCGGCGATGCGGACTCGCAACGCTTCGATCCGCTGTTCGGCGCGCGACGCTTCGAGCTCGGCCCCGCGGGGCTGTTTGGAGTCCTCGCTCGCTCGAACGTGATCTCGCCGGGGCTGCGGATCTCGCTCGTGCCGCGGACCGGCCTCGACGTGATCGCGATGCACCGGCTGTTCTGGCTCCAGTCGGGAACCGACGCGTGGACGACCGCCGGGATTCGCGATGTCTCGGGCGCTTCCGGCTCGTATGTCGGCACGGTGACCGAGGTCCAGGTGAGGTGGTCGGTCATGCCGCGTCACCTCACCGTCGATGTTGGCGGCGCCATTCTCGACCGCGGCACGTTTGCGCGGCTCGCCCCGCAGACGCGGGAAGCGGCCGCGGCCTACGGCTACGCGCAGGTCACGGTCGCGCTGTAGTGCGCGCGAGGCGGTGCTGGAGCAGCATCCCCACGAGCATCGCGGCGACGAAGATGATGGCTCCCAGGCTGCCGCTCGATGCGGAGACCAGCGCGGGTCCGGGGCAGAGACCGCCGAGGCCCCAGCCAATGCCGAACAGCGCCGCGCCGAGCACCAGCCGCAGGTCGATGTCCCGACGCGTGGGCAGGTGAAACGTGGGCTCGTACATCGGGGCCGCCCGCCGGCGGACGAGCTTCCAGTAGACGAGGGCATTCACGCCCATCGCACTCGCCATGACGAACAGGAGGCTCGGATCCCAGCCGCGAGTCACGTCGAGGAACGCGATGACCTTGCTCGGTTGTGTCATTCCCGAGACGAGGAGGCCGATCCCGAAGATGAAGCCGGCGACGCCTGCCATGAGCTCGCGCATCAGAAGCCTCCGGCGATGATCGCGGTCAGCGCGCCCGTAGCCATGAAGGTCACGACGGACACGAGCGAGCGCGGCGACATGCGGGCGAGGCCGCACACGCCGTGTCCGCTCGTGCAGCCGCTCCCCAGCCGCGTGCCGATGCCGACGAGGAGACCGGCCACGACGAGCATGGGGGTGCCGCGCACCGACGCCCCGACCGCCTGCGGCGCGACCACGGCGGCCACGATGCCGGCGCCGAGGAGGCCGAAGAGGAACGCGGCGCGCCAGTCGCGATCCACCGCCATCGGCGGCAGCATCCCGCCGAGAATCCCGCTGATGCCGGCGATCCGGCCCTGCGTGAGCATCAGGAGGGCAGCCGATCCGCCGATGAGAACGCCGCCGACGGCAGCGAGGAGCCAGCTATGCATCACGCGGGTTGCTTAGCAGTCGTCGCGCCAACGTCGACCGCGCTCGCATGGCACCGCAGCGAGCACGGAGGGGCTGGGTGAAACGCCGGGCCGGTCCGATGCGTTTCGCGGCGTTTCACCGGCGCTGAAATTCCACGACCGGGCCTTCCGCGCAGGTGGCATCGCGCTTGCGAAGGTGGTTCGCATGTTCGCGGTCGCACTAGGGCTCGCCCTCCTGATCGGCGTCTCGCTGGGGTTACTCGGCGGCGGCGGCTCGATCCTCGCGGTGCCGATCCTGAAGTACGTGGCCGGCATGGAGACGAAGCAGGCGATCGCCGCGTCGCTGTTCGTCGTCGCGGTGACGAGCGCGTTCGGGGCCCTGCAGCATGCGCGGGCGGGCCGCATCCAGTGGAAGACCGGCGCCATCTTCGGACTCGCCTCCATGACGGGCGCGTTCGTCGGTGGTCGCATCGCCGGCTACATACCGTCGGACGCGCTCCTCTGGGCTTTCGCGGGCATGATGGTCGCGACCGCGATCGCCATGCTGCGCGGACGGCGCGCGACGGCGCAGGTGCAGACCGGCGACCTCGCCGTCCCGATGGTGCTCGTGCTCGGCCTGGCGGTCGGTACGGTCGCCGGGCTCGTCGGCGCGGGCGGCGGCTTCCTGATCGTCCCTGCGCTCGTCCTCTTCGGTCGGCTCCCGATGCCGATGGCCATCGGCACCTCGCTCGCCGTGATCTCGATCCAGTCGA
>LNFM01012839.1_pt1 | contig 20451 bp, 20 predicted proteins | sample 596031 | NCBI WGS metagenome assembly LNFM01 (sample SAMN04254537, study PRJNA301005) | activated carbon metagenome | isolation source: dual media filters at the Ann Arbor, Michigan drinking water treatment plant | place: USA: Ann Arbor | reverse complement strand
GGTCACCACGACGCGGGCGCCCTGGGCGCGCAGCGACTCGGCGCAGCCCTTGCCGACGTCACCGAAGCCGAGGATGACGGCGACCTTGCCGCCGATCATCACGTCGGTCGCGCGGTTGATGCCGTCGATCAGCGAGTGCCGGCAGCCGTAGAGGTTGTCGAACTTCGACTTCGTGACCGAGTCGTTCACGTTGATCGCGGGGAAGAGCAGCTCGCCCTTCTCGGCCAGCTGGTAGAGCCGGTGGACGCCGGTGGTGGTCTCCTCCGTCACGCCCATGATGCCGTCGGCGATCGGGGTCCAGCGGTTCGGGTCCTCACGCAGCGAACGGCGCAGCAGGCCGAGGATGATCTTGAACTCCTCGGAGCCGGCGGTCGCGTCGTCGGGCACCTGGCCCTTCGCCTCGTACTCCTTGCCGAGGTGCACCAGCAGGGTGGCGTCGCCGCCGTCGTCGAGGATCATGTTCGGGCCGGCGCCGTCGGGCCAGCGCAGCACCTGCTCCGTGCACCACCAGTACTCCTCGAGCGTCTCGCCCTTCCAGGCGAAGACCGGGACGCCGCGCGGGTCGTCGGGGGTCCCGTCGGGGCCGACGGCGATCGCCGCGGCGGCGTGGTCCTGCGTCGAGAAGATGTTGCACGAGCACCAGCGGACCTCGGCGCCGAGCGCGGTCAGCGTCTCGATCAGCACCGCCGTCTGGATCGTCATGTGGAGCGAACCGGTGATGCGGGCGCCCTTCAGGGGCTGGCGCTCGGCGTACTCCTCGCGGATCGACATGAGGCCGGGCATCTCGTGCTCGGCCAGGCGGATCTCCTTGCGGCCGAACTCGGCGAGCGAGAGGTCGGCCACCTTGAAGTCGGTGGTGGCCAGCGGGGCGGACGTCGTCATGCGGTCTCCGTCAGTTCGTCGATGGGGCGGCGGCGAGGCGCAGCAGGCGCATGTGCTTGTCCTGCTCGTGCCGGAGCCAGTCGGCCGGGGTGATGTCGGCCTCGGGGAGGACCGGGCGGGCGTCGAGCCAGCCGTCCACCGCCGAGGCGAGGTCGCGCTCCTCGCGCAGCCGGCGGGCGAAGCCGACCTCGCCGAGGGCCACGCCGTGGTCGTCGAGCAGCTCGCGCAACGTGCGGAGCCGCTGGAGCTGGGGGGCGCCGTAGAGGCGGTAACCCGAGGGCGACCGCTCCGGCACGACCAGCCCGATGCTCTCGATGTAGCGCAGCATGCGGGGCGACCACCCGGTCGTCTCCGCGGCCTCGTTGATCGTGAGGGTCTCCTGCGCCATCCGCCGCGACCTTATCACGGTCGTGTGAAGGTTCAGGCGGTGGCGCCGCCGGGCTCGGGTTCGGGGTCGGGGTCGGTGGGCGGCAGCGCCCGGCGGGTCCCGGGCCAGAACCCGGCCCGCCCGAACAGGGCGATCAGCGCGGGGACGAGGAAGGCGCGGACCACGAACGCGTCGAGTGCCACGCCGAGCGCCATGACGAACGCGAACTGGTGCAACGCGTCCACGGGCACCAGGGCGAGCAGGCCGAAGCTCGCGGCCAGTATCAGCCCGGCGACGGTGATCGTGAGCGAGGCCTGCATCATGCCGGTGCGGATTCCGCCGACGATCCCGTGCGTCTGCGCCGCCCGCCAGATGCCCCCCACGAGGAAGATGTTGTAGTCGGAGCCGAGGGCGAGCAGCAGCACGGCCGTCGCGAAGGGCACGTAGTAGACGAGTTGCCCCTGGTCGAGCAGGTCCTGGAAGAACCAGGTGGCGATGCCGAGGGTCGCCGCCACGGTAAGGGCGTTGGCGACCAGCAGGTAGAGGGGGGCCACCAGGACGCGCAGGAAGATCGCGAGCAGGAGCAGGTTGACCAGCAGCGCCGCGGCGCCCACGCGGATCAGCTCGGTCAGCATCGCATCGACCGACGCGCCCGCGATGGCCGTGTCGCCCACCAGCGACGGGCGTGCCCCGGGTGCCCCGGCGGCGGCGAGCATCGCGGGGAGGTCCGCCTCGATGGCCTCCAGGATCTCGATCGCCGCGCTCTCGGTCGGCGGGGCGTCGAGGACCATGGCGAAGCGGGACGCCTGCGCCGCCTCGGAGACCAGGAGCTCCGGGGCGAGGGAGGGGAGGGGATCGGCCGGACCGATGACGTCGACGACCCCCGGCCGCGAGCGGAGGGCGCCGGCCAACTCGCCCTGCACGGCGGGGTCGGTCGCGCCGGGACCCTCGATCAGCACCTCGGTCGGTGCGGTGACCCCGGCGGCGAAGCCCGCATCGGTGACCGAGGATCCCGGGGAGAGGCCGCTCGTCAGGCCGAGCCCCATCTCCAGGTGCCGCAGCTGCGCCGCGGCGAAGGCGAGGCCGGCGATCACCACGACCGCGGTGAGGGCGGCGACGGCCCGGGTCGTGAGCAGGCGGGTCACCAGCGGCGCGCGCCGCGGTCGCCGGACACCCGTGCCCCGGTGGGCGGTGTGCCGCCCGATGCCGCGTGGCCAGAAGGCGGCGCGTCCGAGGACCGCCAGCAGCGCCGGGACGAGCGTCACGGAGACCACCACGGCGATCACGGCCGTGAGGACCAGGGCGGGCGCGAACGACCGGAAGAAGTCGACGTCGCCCACCAGCAGCGTCGCGGTCCCGAGCGCCGTGGTCAGCCCGGCGGTGATCACGATCGCCATCATGTGGGCGCTGGCGTTCGTCGCGGCGGCCCGCGTGTCGTCCCGCTCGCGGAGGCGGGCGCGGGTGCGGAAGAGGTAGAAGATCGCGTAGTCGGTGACGATCCCGATCAGCAACGCGGAGACGACCGGCTCGATGTCCTGGCTCGCGGTGATGTCGGTCCGCTCACCGACCCAGCCGATCACCCGGAGATCGATCACGTAGGCGACCGCGACCACGCCGAGGACCACCAGGGGCGCCGTCACGGAACCGAAGACGATCCCGACGATCACCACGATCAGGGCGAGGGTGACGAGCACGACCCACGGGAGGCGTTCGGTGATCGTCGTGAGCTGCTGGTCGCGGGCGGCGGTCGACCCGGTGAGGGCGGTCTCCGCCCCCTCCGGGACCGGGGCCGCCGCGATGTACGCCTCGCCCAGTTCGATCTGGCGCGGGATGGACCGTTGCTCGCGGAAGACGAGGTAGGTGAGCACCGAGGCGGGCCCGCCCGCCTGCGCGCCGGGCGCGACCCCGCCGGCGCTCGTGAGCGGCACCGCCGCGCCGACCTCCTCCAGCCCCGGGACCTCGCCGCGGCTGACCTGGAGGGCGAAGCGCCCGAGGGCCAGCTGCTCCCCGGCCGAGAGGCCGCCGGGTCGCGTCACGAGCACCTGGGTCCGCGAGGTGAGCGGGGCGCCGAAGATCTCGGCGCTGCGCGCCTCGGCGTTCAGGGGCGCGGCGTCGTCGGGGAGCGGCAGGTCGAGCTCGCCGGACCCTCCCAGGGCCGGGAGGTAGACGACCGCCGCCACCGCCGCCGCGATCCAGCCCAGCACGATGACGTGGCGGAGCGCCACGATGACGCGGCTCAGCCCGCCTGCGACCCCAGCGCGTGCGTCGTCCTCCACCCTGTCCCTCCGCCGTGTCCGGTTCGGCGAGGGCCCTGTACCCGGCGCCCCGGCGCGTCAATCGCCCCGGTTCAGCCCGCCCGGCGGGACCGCCGCCTCGCCCGCGCGCGCCGTGCGGCGGCGAGGGCCCCCGTGGCGAGGGGGCCGAGCACGTCCCAGTCGTCGAGGGGCTCCGGCGCCCGGTGGAACGACGTCGTGACCGGTCCGCGGGCGGACGTGTAGGTGAACGGCGCGAGGCCGGCGTCCACGAAGGCCGCCCGGTTCTCCCCGTCGGTCTTGAGGTAGACCGACCCGTCGGCGACGAGCGCGACCATCGCCCCGTCGACGTAGATGCCGTGCCCGCCGAACATCGGTCGCGCGTCGACCGGCCCGAGGGGACTGAGGGCGTCCCGGATCTCGTCGATGCGGGAGTCGGCGGCGCGGGCGCTCACGGGTCCTCCGATCGGCGGAAGGCGTCGATGCCGCGTCGCCACGCGGCGTCCAGGTCGGCGCCGGGCGGGAAGCGGCCGTCGGCCTCGAGTATGGCCATGCCGTGGGCGAACGCCCACGCCGCCCGGGCACGGTCGACGTCTCCCCCGACGGCGGCGACCAGGGGCGCCCCCGCCCGCTCCTCGACCCCCGGCGTCAGGTGGTCCCGGTCGAGCGCGCCGCTCGTCATGAGCCGGTAGAGGTGGGTGTGGCCGCGGGCGAACGCGCGGTACGCCCGGCCCAGGGCGTGCAGCTCGTCCCCCGGGGCCGCCCCCGCGACGACGGCGCCGAAGACGTCGGCCATCTCCGCGAACCCGTCCGAGATCAACGCCGCCTCGAGCGCCGCCTTGTCGGGGACGTGCTTGTAGAGGGACGGCGCCCGGATGCCGAGGCCCTCGGCGATGCGCCGCATCGACAGGGCCCCGGCGCCCTCCGACTCGAGCAGGGCACGCGCGCACGCGACGATCTCGCGTCCGCGCGCGCCGAGCTCAGGACCGCTGGAAGCCGTCACGCGTCCGCAGCCCGTAGCCGGCCGACCGGTCCATCGCGATGTGGGCGCCCCACACCAGGCCACCCGCGAGGAAGCCCACGGGCACGACCCCCGCCACCGCGAGCGCGGTGAGCGCGACCGGCCCCGCCGCGCGGTGCAGCGCGTTGTAGAGGGGGACGGCGCGCGGGTGGAGCTGCCCCGGGGCGAGGTCGCGGCCGAACCCGGCGAACAACGCGATGTCGGCGCCCATCGCGAACGCGGCGAGCTGCCAGCCGCCGGTGCCGGTCGTCAGCCAGGCGGCGACGGCGGCCGTCGCGAGCCCGACCGCCGCGGCGCCGTACGCGGCGCGGCGGTGGCGGGTGAGCAGGGCGGGCGGGTGCAGGGCGCGGGTGGTCATCGGAGCCTCCGGCGTGTAGCTAACAGCGTTAGCCGAGGATAGGCTAACGATGTTAGCCGCGTCAACCCCCCTCGCCACCGCCCGCCGCCGCGATCTCCGCCCGCGCCGCGTCCGCCGCCCGGTCGACGTGCGACCAGAGGAGCAGCCCCGCGGCCGTGCCGAGCGTGAGGATCTGCTCGGTGGTCATCATCATCGCGGCGCGCACCTGGTCGGCCGTCGGCGACAACCCGAAGAGCCGTTCGGGCTGGTCGATGTAGACGTCGTAGAGCGGGGGGGACAGGAAGATCGCCTGCGACACCACCATCCCGGCCGCCAGCAGGCCGACGGCGATCCCCGCCCGGCGTCCCGGGCTGAGGCGGTGCCGCGGCACCGCGCCGAGGATCGTGAGCCACACCAGCATGCCGGCGAGGAACATCGTGGCGTGCTCGAGGTCGTGGGCCCACCGGTGGGTCAGGGCGTACTCGAAGGCCACCGGCAGGTGCCACCCCACCATGACGGCGATCCAGAACGTCACCGCCACGGCGGGACGCGTGACCCACCGCGCGACCGCCCGCAGGGGGCGCCGGTGCCCGACGGTGCGGAGCACCGGGCGGGGCACCGCGAAGAGCGCCAGCGGGCCGGCGAGACCGAGCACGATCAGCACGGGCCCCACGTCGCCGAGCAGCAGGTGCTGGGCCATGTGACCCGACAGCAGGTACTCCTCGCCGATCGGGTCGAGCGGCGACACGAGGGCGAGCACGACGACCCCCACGCCCGCGGCGAACAGCGCGAGCCGCCCGGCGTGGGCGAGGTCGGGCCGCCCCCGGCGCCGCAGCCGCCGCCACCCGGCGGCGTAGAGGCCGAGGGCGACGACGGCCGAGATCAGCACGACCGGATCGGCGCTCCACCTCCCCGCCAGGTCGCCGGCGGCGTCCGCGGCGTGCCCGGTGTCACCGGCGTGGAGGGCGAGGAGGCCCGTCAGGGCCCGGTCGCCCCGCTCACGTACGTCGCGACGGCCGCGATCTCGGCCTCGCTCAGCTGGTTCCCGAACGCCGGCATCCCGTTGAGGCCGTTCGTGACCACGTCGATCACCCGGGCGTCGTCGGGGGCGACCGCGTCCAGGTCCGGCCCGACCACCCCCGTCGACCCCGCCGCCGAGAGGGCGTGGCACGAGCCGCACCCCGCCGTCGTGAAGACCTGCTCCCCGACCTCCGCCGGCGTCGCGTCCGACGGGAGCTCGGCGGCGACCGGGACGTAGGCGTCGGGCCCCCCGTCCTCGGCGGCGCGCCCGACGGCCCAGCCGCCGAACCCGAGCCCCGCGATGACCAGCACCGTCACGACCATCGCGAAGCCCTGCAGCGCGGGGCTCGTGGCGCGGGGACGCGGGACGCCGGCCAGCGACTCCCGCATCGTGGCCGCCGTCGTGTGCCCGCGCAGGGTCTTGTAGAGGTTCCAGACGAAGAGGAGCTGCGCCAGCCCGAGCAGGGCCACCAGCGGGATGGCGGCGATGTTGGTCGAGTCGTACTGGCTCGGCAGCACCGCGAACCGGCGGGGCGCGCCGTCGAGGCCCTGCACGAGCCACACCACGCTCACCGCCGTGCCGGCGAAGAAGGTCAGCCACACGTGCCAGAGGCCGAGCCGGTCGCTGTAGAGCGGCCGCCCGAGCAGGCCCGGCAGGAAGGCGTAGACCGCCCCGAAGATCACGATGCCGATGTTCATCAGCGCCATGTGGTGGAAGTGGCCGACCACCCACAGCGTGTTGTGCACGAAGGTGTTGAAGGCGATCGTCGCGTTCACGACGCCCGACAGACCGGACAGGAGCCAGCTCACCAGCCCGAGGAACAGGGCGGTGGTCGCGGCGTTCCACGTCCAGCGCGACCGGTAGATCGTGAACAGCAGGCTGTAGAGCGACAGGGCCGACACGATCGTGAGCGCGAAGGTGATCGGCTCCATCGTCGTGTTGATCGCCGCCTGGAGCCCGTTGGGGTAGTCCAGGTACATGTGGTGCGCCCAGACCGTCACGTTCGCGATGACGGCGATCGTCCACCCGACGGCGATGATGTTGCCCGCCACCAGCGCCCGCTTCGCGAAGCGCGGGACCAGCAGGTAGTAGATGGCCACCGCCGGGAAGAGCAGCAGGTAGACGACCGGGTGGCCGAACCACCAGAGCACGTTCTTGGCGAGCAGCGGGTCGACGCTCACGCCGGGCGCGAACGACTGGACGATCATCGCCACCAGCAGCACCGCCAGCGGCAGCGTCGCGATGATCATGTCGATGGCGATCACCGTCAGGGGGATGACGGGGTAGGGGACGGGCCGCTCGCTGGGGAAGCGCTTCGGCCAGAGGATCCCGAAGCCCATCGCCGTCAGCACCCGGTTCGTCCGCGACCCGCCGGGGCCGCGCAGTCCGGGTCCGGCGACGACCACGAGGATCGCGACGCACCACACGATGATGGACAGGCCGACGATCAGCACCGACGCCGAGAAGGCCGCGGTCACCCCGTCGCCCCACTGCCCCGCCGACTCGAACGGCAGGGGGTAGAGGAACACCCACGAGCCGGCGAAGCCGAAGACGAGCGTGGTCACGACCACCCCGCCGACGCCGACGACCATCAGCCAGAACGTGAGCCGGGCGAGCTTCGCGCCGAGGTCGCCCATCGGGAACCCGACCTCGCTCAGCACCCACCACGACAGCCCCATGACCGCGAACGCGGCCCAGCCGACGAACGCGCCGAGGCCGTGGGCGGTCATGACCGCGTAGAAGGCGTTGTCGTCGAGGCGGTAGATGTCGGCCTGGCTCTGGCGCATCACCGCGCCGAGGAGGCCGCTCACGAGGAAGATGACGGTCGACGCGAGGATGTAGCGGAGGGTCAGCGACCGGGCGACGGCGCGGTCGGCGGCGTCCGCGACGGGGCGCGGCTCGACGTAGCCGGTGGTGGTGCTCATGCGGGCGGCTCCACGGTGATCGTCGTGAGCATCTCGTGGTGCTTCACGCCGCAGAACTCGAGGCACACCACCTGGTAGCGGCCGGGCTCGTTGAACGTGTAGACGATGTCGCTGCTGTGGTCCGGGACCGCCTGGATCTGGAACAGCATCACGTTGTCGTCGTTGTAGACGGCGAAGCCGTGGTTGACGTCGGCGGCGGTGACGGTGAAGCGCACCGGCACCCCGGCCGTCACCTCCCGCGGGGTGATCGTCCAGGCGAACTGGGCGCCGTCGACGGCGACGGTCTGCTGGCCCGCGCCGGCGGCGTTGTCGCCGTACGGGATGAACGGCAGCGTCGCGAGCAGCAGGACGCCGAGGGCGGCGACGGCGATCGCGAACCACGCCTTCTCGCCGTGGGCGAGGCGGGCGGTGTCGGTCTCGTCCGTCCTCCGCGGGCGTTCCGAGTGGGTCGAGCGCCAGATGACGAGGAGTCCGACGACCGCCACGAAGCTGACGGCTCCGTAGGCGACGGCGATGGCGTACGCGGTCGGGTTCACGCCACCGGTCTACGGCCCCCGGAGCCCAGTGGCAAGCGGTTTCCGGCCTCCGGAGGGCAGGTCCCGTAGTCCTCCGCCCGGGTCTGCGGGAGACCCGCAGATCGGAGCCGTGACGTCCGGGCTTCGCCGCGCTCGCGGGCGGGTTAGGCGGGGTCGCCGCCCGGTGTGACGGCGCGGAGCGCGGCGACCTCGTCACCGAGCCGCCGGGGGTCGACGCCGGCCGGCGGGTCGACGAGGAGGTGACCCACCCCGAGGGCCGCGAGGCGCGGCGCGAGCCCCGCCACCCGGTCGGCCCCGGCGCGGACCCGCACCGACACCGTGAACCCGTCGCGGGTGCGCCCGGCGGCGGCGAGGTGCGCGTCGAGCACCGCGAGGCGCCCGGCGAGGCGCTCCGGGTCGGACACCGTCGTGTGCCAGGCGTCGCCGATCCGCGCGGCCCGCCGCACGCCGGCGTCGGAGTCGCCGCCGATCCACACCGGCGGTCCCCCGGGCCGCGCCGGCGGCGGCCGCAGCTCGTTGCCCGCGACCTCCGCGCCGTCCCAGGTGAACGACGTCCCACCCGCCCACAGCGCCCGGCACACGGCGATCGCCCGGTCGGTGCGCCGCCCGCGCCCCGCGAACGGCACCCCGAGGGCCGCGAACTCCGACTCCATCCACCCCGACGCGAGACCCGCGATCACCCGGCCCCCCGAGAGCGCGTCGAGGCTCGCGAGGGACTTCGCGAGCAGCACCGGGTGCCGGTACGGGACGACGAGGACGCTCGTGCCGAGGCCCGCCCGGGTGGTCGCCGCCGCCGCCCACGTCAGCACGGTGAGGGGGTCGTGGAAGTCGGCGGGCGGCCGGGTGCTGCCGACGGGCAGCAGCACGTGGTCCGACACCCAGAGGTCGTCGGCGCCCGCCTCCTCGGCGTCGCGGGCCGCCGCCGCCAGCACCTCGCCGGCGACCGGTTCCCGGAACTGGGGCAGGTGCACTCCGAGGCGCATCGCCGGAGGGTACGCGAGGCGTCGCGGCCCCCGGTGCGCGGGCCCCGGTGGGTCTACGCTGGACGTACGGACACGGACATCGGGGGACACCATGCAGCGCCACGTCTTCGACATGAGCGAGAGGGCCACCCACCAGCTGGTCGCGCGCCAGCTCCGCGACCTGGCCGACCAGTTCGCCACCGGCAGCATCGACCTCGCCTACGACGAGTCGCACGCCCCGACGGTGATCGTCGACCCGGTCGACGTCACGCTCGACCTGACCCAGGACCGCCACCGCGCGGAGCTCGCGATCCGCCTGCGGTGGACCCCGGCCTGACCGGCCGGTCGCGGCGCGACCACCCGGCGTCACCGCGGCCCCGTGGGCTCATGCCCGGGGGCCGCGCGGCCGACGGGAATGGGGCACGCGACACGCGATGGGAGGACCGGCATGGTCAAGCACGTCTTCGACACGAGTGAGAGGGCGACCCGCGCCCTGGTGGCACGTCAGCTCCACGCCCTGGCCGACGAGATCGCGGCCGGCCAGGTGCAGCTCGGCTACGACGAGTCCCAGTCGCCGACCGCGGTCGTCGACCCGCTCGACGTGACGGTTGACCTGCGCCGGAACCGCAGCCACGCCGACTTCACGCTGCGCATGCGCTGGAACACGCAGGAGGCCGGCGCCGCCGCCTGAGCGGGCTCCACTCGCACGGCGGGCCACGCACGGAATACCCTCCGTGCGTGGGCCGGCGCCGCATCGACTCCTGGCTGATGGACATGGACGGCGTCCTCGTGCGCGAGGAGGCCGCCGTGCCCGGCGCGGACACGTTCGTCGCGACCCTCCGCGAGCGGGGGACGCCGTTCCTCGTCCTCACGAACAACTCGATCTACACGCCCCGCGACCTCGCGGCGCGCCTCCGGGCGAGCGGCATCGAGGTGCCGGAGGCCAACATCTGGACGTCGGCGCTCGCGACGGCGCACTTCCTGCAGGACCAGCGCCCCGGGGGCTCCGCGTTCGTCGTCGGCGAGGCGGGCCTGACGACGGCGCTCCACGACGCCGGGTACACGCTGACCGAGCGGTCCCCGGACTACGTCGTCCTCGGCGAGACGCGCAGCTACAGCTTCGAGCGCATCACCCGGGCGATCCGCCTCATCGACGCCGGCGCCCGGTTCATCGCGACGAACCCCGACGCGACCGGCCCGACCCTCGAGGGCCTGCTGCCGGCGACGGGCGCGGTGGCGGCGCTCGTGACGCGGGCGACCGGCGTCGAGCCGTACTACGTCGGCAAGCCGAACCCCCTGATGATGCGCTCGGCCCTCAACGCGATCGACGCCCACTCCGAGACGACCGCCATGGTCGGCGACCGGATGGACACCGATGTCGTCTCGGGCATCGAGGCGGGCCTGGAGACGATCCTGGTGCTGACCGGGTCGACGACCCGCGCGCAGATCGGACGGTTCCCCTACCTGCCGTCGCGGGTGGTGGAGTCGGTGGCCGACCTCCTGGGGGAACACCTCGTCGCCGTCGCGGAGCTGCTGGACGCGGCGCGCGCCAACCGCGGCGGCGCGCTCGTCGTCCGCGGGGAGGGCGGCATCGGCAAGTCGGCGCTGCTCGCCGAGGCGCAGGCGCGGGCCGAGGGCATGACGGTGCTACGGGCGGTCGGCGTCGAGTCCGAGGCGGAGCTGCCGTTCGCCAGCCTCCACCAGGTGCTCGCGGGCGGGCTCGACCGGCTCGACCGGCTGCCGGAGCCGCACGCCGCCGCGCTGCGCGGGGCGTTCGGCATGTCCCTCGACCGCGTCGACGACCGCTTCCTGATCTCGCTCGGCGCGCTCGGGCTGCTCGGCGCGATGGCCGAGGAGCGCCCCGTGCTGGTGGCGGTCGACGACGCCTGGGCTTCATCGCCCGCCGCCTCGGCGCCGAGCCGATCGCGATGCTCCTCGCCGCCCGCGAGGGCGAGGTGCGGCGCTTCGAGGGGGCAGGCGTCCCGGAGCTGCGCCTCCGTGGCCTCGACCGCGCGGCGGCACGCTCCCTGCTCGAGGAGCGGGTCGGCGCGGGCCTGGCGCCCCACGTCGCGGAGCGCCTCGTCAGCCTCACGGGCGGGAACCCCCTCGCCCTCGTCGAGCTGCCGCAGCTCCTCGACGCCGACCAGATCGCCGGCCGCGCCCCGCTCCCGGAGCACCTGCCGTTGACGGGCCGGCTGGAGCGCGCCTTCGTCGACCGGGCACGCGACCTCGACGACGGCGCCCGGGCGGTGCTGGCCGTCGCCGCCGCGGAGGACACGGGCGACCTCGGCGTCGTCGCGGCCGCCGCCGCCCGCCTCGGCGCCGGGCCCGCCGACGTGGAGGCGGCCGAGCGCTCCGGCCTGCTGCGGGTGTCGGGCAACCGCGTCGAGCTGCGCCACCCGATGGCCCGCTCCGCGCTGCACCGCGGCCTGTCGTTCGCGTTGCGCCAGTCGGCACACGCCGCGCTCGCCGAGGTCCTCGCGGGGGAGGACGACGCCGACCGCCGGGCCTGGCACCGGGCCGCCGCGAGCCTGGTGGCGGACGAGGAGATCGCGTCCGAGCTGGAGCGCACCGCCGAGCGGGCCGGGGCCCGCAGCGGGCACGCCGCGGCGGCGACGGCGCTGGAGCGTGCCGCGCAGCTCAGCACCGACGAGGCGTCACGGGTGCGGCGACTGGTCGCCGCGGCGGAGGCGGCGTGGCAGGCGGGGCGTCCCCCCCTCGCGCAGGCGCTCGCCGACCAGGCGGAGGGGCGCATCGCCGACGACGCCCTCCGCACCCGGATCCTCTCGGTGCGTGCCGCGATCGCGGTCGTGCGCGGGCGTCCCGCCGACGCCCACCCGATGCTGCTCGAGGCCGCCGCGCGCGCCGGCGACCCGGTCGCGGCGGCGGACATGCTCCTGCGGGCCGGGCAGGCCGCCGCCATGGCGGGCGACCCGCCGGCCGTGGCGGCGATCGACGACCGCGCCCACGAGCTCCCGCCCGACGTGCACCGCGAGGGGCGGGCGTGGCTCGCCGGGGTGCGGTGCGCCGTCACCGGCCGCATCGAGGACGCCATCGGGCCGCTGCGCGCGGCGTCGGCGGCGGGCGACGACACCGACGACCCCCGGCGGCTGGTCTGGGCGTCGAACGCCGACGCCTGGCTCGGTGACCACGACCGGGCGCTCGCCCGCTACTCGCGGGCGATCGAGCTCGCCCGGTCCCGCGGCGCCTTCGCGACGCTGGCCGTGGCCCTGACCTGGCGCGGGGCGCTCGTGGCATGGCTCGGTCAGGTCAACGACGCCTGGGCCGACGGGGAGGAGGCCCTGCGCATGACGGAGGAGGCGGGCCTCGAGAACAGCGTCGGCCAGGCACACGCCGTCCTCGCCCTCGTCGCCGCCCTGCGCGGCGACGCCGAGACATGCCACGCCGAGGCGTCCCCGGCGCTCGCCCTCGCCTCGCGGCGCGGCCTGCTGCCCGCGTGGGAGACCGCCACGTTCGCCCTCGCCGAGCTCGAGCTCGGCCGGGGCGAGTACGCCTCGGCGCTCGCCCGGCTCACGCCGATGACCGCCGACCCCGCGAAGGTCTGGCGCAGCCCCCTCGCGACGTACGCCTGCGTCCCCCCGCTCGCCCACGCCGCCGGCCGCGCCGGCCGCCCCGAGCTGGCGGCCGCCGCCGTCGACCGGCTGGAGCGCTGGGCCGCCGCGACCGGCGCGCCGTGGGCGCGGCCGATGGTCCTGCGGTGCCGCGGCCTGCTGGCTGAGGGGGACGAGGCGATCGCCCTGCTCGAGCGGGCGCTGGAGATGGAGGGCGGGGAGCGCTCGGCGGGGACGCGCGCACGCACCGGGCTCGCCCTCGGCGAGGCCCTGCGGCGCGCGGGGCGGCGCAGCGACGCGCGGACGCACCTGCGCAGCGCGCTCGCCACGTTCGAGACGCTCGGCATCGCCGTCTGGGCCGCCCGCGCGCAGGACGAGCTGCGGGCGACCGGCGAGTCGCTGCGCACCCGCGACCCCGGCGCCGCCGCCGCGCTCACCCCGCAGGAGCGCCGGATCGCGCGGTTCGTGGCGGAGGGGGCCTCCAACAAGGAGGTCGCGTCGCAGCTCTTCCTGAGCCCGAAGACCGTCGAGTACCACCTCGGCAAGGTGTTCCAGAAGCTGGGGGTCGGCTCCCGGTCGGACCTCGTGGCCCTGGGCACCGAGTCGTTCGCCTGACCGGCGCGGAGGCTGCCACCCATCGGCCCGCGGCCGTCCGCCCGACGTCTCTTGCCGTGACTCCGAACGTCTGTAGTGTGGCCCGCCTAAGTCACTGACTACGGACGAGCAACGGACGAGGGGTGGAGATGGCGCGTGCATGGATGGTGGTGCTGGCGCTCGTGTGCGCGCTGGTGGTCGTGGCGGGCTGCGGCGACGACGGCGACACCGCCGGTGAGGGCGCCGCGACCGCGGCGACCGGGACGTTCCCCGTGACGATCCCCCACGCGTTCGGGGAGACGACGATCGACGCCGAGCCGACCCGGGTCGTCACGTGGGGCTGGGGCAGCGCCGACGCCGCGATCGCGCTCGGCGTCGTCCCCGTCGCGATCCCGTCGCAGAGCTACGGCGGCGACGCCGACGGCGTGCTGCCGTGGATCCGCGAGCGGCTCGAGGCCGACGGGACCGAGATCCCGCCCGTCCTGCCCGAGTCGGAGGAGCCCCCGTACGAGGAGATCGCGGCCGCGGAGCCGGACGTGATCCTGGCCCCCTACTCCGGCATCACGAAGGAGCAGTACGAGCTGCTGTCGGCGATCGCCCCGACCGTCGCCTACCCCGGTGAGGCGTGGGCGACCCCCTGGAAGGAGACGATCCGGATCGTCGGCACCGCCCTCGGCCGCGACGCCCAGGCCGAGGCCCTGCTGGAGGAGATCGACGGCGAGCTCGCCGCCCAGGCCGCGGAACACCCGGTGCTCGAGGGCAAGTCCGTCGCGATGGTGTGGGACACCGCCGGGACGTTCTACGTCTACAAGCCGGCCGACCCCCGCGTGGAGGCGACGCTGTCGCTCGGCCTGGTCAGCGCCCCGTCCGTGGACGCCCTCGCCAACGGCGAGGAGACCTTCTACTACACCCTCAGCAAGGAGCGTCTCGACGAGCTGGAGAGCGACATCCTCGTGAGCTTCTCGGACACGCAGCAGCTCTCGACGGCGTTCCTCTCGTCGGCCCCCGCCAAGCTGCTGCCGCAGGTCGCGGCCGGGACGGTGGCCGAGGTCGTCGGCAAGGACTTCATCGCGTCGGTGTCACCGCCGACCGCCCTCTCGCTGACGTGGGGCCTCGACGAGTACGTGGACATCCTGGCGGAGGCGGCGGAGCGGGCCGACGCCTCCTGAGCACGCCGGCCGGGGGGGCGCCCGCCCCTCCGGCCGCCCCGGCGCGCTCGCGGCGGGGCTGCTGGTGGCGGGACTGCTCCTCGCGGTCGTGATGCTGCTCGGACTCGCCGTCGGATCGCGGTCCGTCTCGCCGGTCACGGTGGTGCAGGCGCTCCTCGACCCCGGCGCGGGCGGCAACGACGGCCTCGTCGTGCGCGACCAGCGCCTGCCGCGCGTCCTGATCGGCCTCGCCGTCGGGGCCGCGCTCGGCGTGGCGGGGGCGGTGATGCAGGGACTGACCCGCAACCCCATCGCCGACCCCGGGCTGCTCGGCGTGAACGCCGGCGCCTCGCTGGCGGTGGTCGCGGCGATCACGTGGTTCGGCGTGTCCGGGCCGTCCGGCTACGTGTGGTTCGCGTTCGCGGGCGCCGCCCTCGCCGCCGTCCTCGTCCACGCGATCGGCTCGCGCGGGCGTGACGGACCGACCCCCGTGACCCTGGCGCTGGTCGGCGCCGCCGTCACGGCCGCCGGCACCTCCCTCACCACCATCCTGCTGCTCACCGACATCGACACCCTCGACCTCTACCGGTTCTGGATCGTCGGGTCCCTCGTCGGCCGCGACCTCGGGGTGCTCGTCACCCTGCTGCCGTTCCTGATCGCCGGGGCCGTCCTCGCGTTCGGCACCGGGCGCATGCTGAACGCCGTCTCGCTGGGCGACGACGTCGCCCGCGGCCTCGGCCAGCACCTCGGCCGGGCGCGCGCCGCGGCGGGCATCGCGATCGTGCTGCTCTGCGGGGCGGCGGTCGCCCTCGCCGGCCCGATCGTCTTCATCGGCCTGGTCGTCCCGCACGTCGCACGGCGCATCACCGGCCCCGACCACCGCTGGATCCTGGCCTACTCGGCGGTGCTCGGGCCGATCCTGCTGATCGCCGCCGACGTCGCCGGCCGCGTGGTCGCCCCACCCGGCGAGCTCGAGGCGGGCCTCGTCGTGGCGTTCGTCGGCGCGCCCGTGCTGATCGCCCTCGTCCGCGGCCGCCGGCTGGCGGAGCTGTGAGCACCGCCGGCGTCCTGGAGCGGGACGGCGTCGCCCGCGTGCGGGACCGCCGCCTCCTGTCGCGGCGGCGGGAGCGGACCGTGACGGCCGCCCTCGCCGCCGTCCTGCTCGGCCTGGCGGTGCTCGCGCTGTGCGTCGGGGGCTTCCCGGTGCCGATCGGCGACGTCGTCGCGGCGCTGCTCGGGCGCGGTGAGGGCCTCGGCCGTTTCGTGGTGCTCGAGCTGCGCCTGCCGCGCCTCACGATGGGGGTGCTGGTCGGCGTCGCGTTCGGGGTGGCGGGCGCCCTCTTCCAGTCGGTCCTCGGCAACCCGCTCGCCAGCCCCGACATCCTCGGCATCAGCTGGGGCGCGTCGGCGGCGGCGGTCTACGCGCTGCTGGTGCTCGGCCTCGGGACGCTGTGGGTGTCGGGCGCCGCCATCCTCGGCGCCGCCGGCGTCGCCGCCGCGATCTACCTGCTGGCGTGGCGCGACGGCGTGACCGGCTACCGGTTCATCCTGATCGGGATCGGGGCGGCGTTCATGGCGAACAGCGCGCTCGGCTACATGCTCACCCGCAGCGACGTGCGGGAGGCGCAGGCCGCCCTCGTGTGGATGGTCGGCAGCGTCGGGTCGTCGCGGTGGCACGAGGTCGCCCTGCTGGCCGCGGCGATGGCCGTGCTGCTGCCCGTGGCCGGCCTGACCGCGGCGCGGCTGCGGGCCCTGCAGCTCGGCGACGACCTCGCCACCGGCCTCGGCGTCCCCGCCGAGTCCGCCCGCCGCGCCCTGCTCGCGACGGCCGTCGGGCTCGCCGCCGTCGGCACGGCCGCCGCCGGGCCGATCGCCTTCGTCGCCTTCGTCGCCGCGCCCATCGCCCGCCGCCTGACGGGCACCGGCGGGCTCGCCCTGGTGCCGGCGGCCCTCACCGGCGCCGTCGTGGTCGCCGCCGCCGACCTCGTCGCCCTCCACCTGCTCCCCGGCGACGTCCAGCTCCCCGTCGGGGTCGTGACGGGGGCGATCGGCGCGCCCTACCTGCTCTGGCTCCTCGCGACCTCCGGGCGGCGGGCCGCGTGACCCGCGCCGGCCGCCACGAGCTCGTCGCGCACGGCCTCGCCCTGGCCTACGACGGCCGCCGGGTCGTCGACGGCCTCGACCTCGCCGTGCCCGACGGGCGCATCACCGCCGTCGTCGGCGCGAACGCGTCCGGCAAGTCCACGCTGATGCGCGGCATCGCCCGCGTCATGCGCCCCGAGGCGGGCACGGTGACGCTCGACGGCCGGGACATCCACGACCTGCCGACCCGCGAGGTCGCGCGCGTGCTCGGCCTGCTGCCGCAACAGCCGCACGCCCCCGACGGCATCACGGTGGGCGAGCTGGTGCGCCGCGGACGCCACCCCCACCAGGGGTGGCTGCGGCGCGCGCACAGCGACGACGACCGGGTCGTGGCCGGGGCGCTCGCCGCGACCGACACCCTCGACCTGGTGGACCGGGCGGTCGACGAGCTGTCGGGCGGGCAGCGGCAGCGGGTGTGGATCGCGATGGCCCTGGCGCAGGACCCCGAGATCCTCCTGCTCGACGAGCCCACGAGCTTCCTCGACGTCGCCCACCAGATCGACGTGCTCGACCTGCTGATGGACCTCAACCGCTCCCGCGGCACCACGATCGTGATGGTCCTCCACGACCTGAACCTCGCGGCCCGCTACGCCGACCACCTGGTGGTCATGGCGGGCGGGGCGCTCATCGCCGGCGGGGCCCCCGCCGACGTGCTCACCGCCGCCACGGTGCGGAGCGCGTTCGGCCTGGAGGCCCGGGTGGTCGCCGACCCCGTCTGCGGGGCGCCGATGGTGGTCCCCGTCGGGCGCTTCCACCGGCCCGCCCCCGCCGCCGGGGGACCCCAGGGGACAGACTAGGGCGCACGCTGGGGGCATCCCCGACGCCGCCGCCGCGTCGCCCGGCGAGTGTGGGCGCATCAGTCAGCAGACGTCCCGCGTCGCGGAGGAGAACCCCGATGAGCACCACCCTCGATCCCAGCACCGCCGGCCTCGCCGCCCTCCGGGCCGCCATCGACGGCCAGCTGTACGTCCCCGGCGACGAGGGCTACGACGCCGCCCGGATGCCGTGGAACGTCGCCGTCGACCAGCGGCCCGCCGCGGTCGCCATGCCGACCTGCGCGCGTGACGTCACCGAGGTCGTCGCCTTCGCGCGGTCCCTCGGCCTGCGCGTCGCCCCGCAGGGCACCGGCCACAACCCCGGTCCCTTCACCGACCTGTCCGACACGATCCTCGTGCGGACCAGCGCGATGACCGACGTGCGCATCGACCCCGAGCGGCGGATCGCCGTCGTCCAGTCCGGCGCGCTCTGGGAGCACGTCGTCACGCCGGCGGCCGCCCACGGCCTCGTCGCGCTCCACGGATCGTCGCCTGACGTCGGCGTCGCCGGCTACACCCTCGGCGGAGGCATCGGCTGGCTCGCCCGCCGCCACGGCCTCGCCGCGAGCATGGTCACGGCCATCGAGATCGTGCTCCCCGACGGGCGCCTGGTGCGGACCGACCACGAGAACGAGCCGGACCTCTTCTGGGCGCTCCGCGGCGGCGGCGGCAACTTCGGCGTCGTCACGTCCATCGAGATGCGCCTCCTCCCGCTCGAGGAGGTCGTCGCGGGCTGGCTGATCTGGCCGTGGGAGGACTCCCACCGCGTCCTGACCGCCTGGAACGCCTGGACCGAGGTGGCGCCCGACGGCGTGACGTCGGTGGCCCGCATCCTGCAGCTCCCGCCCATCCCGATGATCCCGGAGCCCCTGCGCGGCCGGAGCCTGGTGGTCGTGGAGGTCGCGATCCTCCCCGACGAGGTCGACGCCGACGCCCTCCTGGCGCCGTTGCGGGCGCTCGGCCCCGAGATCGACACGGTGGGCCCGATGCCCGCCGCCGGCCTCGTGCGGCTGCACCAGGACCCCGAGGGCCCGACCCCCGGGCTCAGCGGCGCCGCGATGCTCGACGCGCTCACCGACGACGCGGTCGCGACCCTCGTGCGCGAGGGCGGGCCGGGCAGCGGCTCCCCCCTGCTGGCCCTGGAGCTGCGCCAGCTCGGCGGGGCGCTGGAGCGGCGGGCGGAGGACGGCGGGGCGCTCGACCACATCGACGCCCGCTTCGCGCTGTTCGCCGTGGGGATCCCGATGGACCCCGAGACGGGTCGCGCCGTCGTGGCCCACGCCGACCGGATCGTCGCGGCGATGGCGCCATGGGGACGGGGACGCAGCCTCCTCAACTTCTCGGAGCGCCCCACCGCGTCGGCGACGGCGTTCGACGAGGACGCCCACGCCCGCCTGCTCGCGGTGCGCGCCCGGTACGACGCGACGTCGATGATGCGGGCGAACCACCCGATCGCGGGCTGACCGGGCCGACCCGCCCCGGGTTGGGCTATGCCGTCTCGGGGGATCTGGAGTGCGTCGCACCGGACCCCCGAGAGAGGCCCCCATGAGGAAGATGCTGTTCCGCCTGATCCCGATCGCGCTGCCGTTCATCATCAAGAGGATGCGCAACCGCAGCCAGGCGCCCCGCGCCTGAGCGGTCGGCCACACCCGGACGGGAGCGGATGACGATGGATGGACTGGGACGCACGCGCTGGGCGATCGCGGAGGGGTGGATCCCCGGTGAGAGCACCGGGCCGGCCCCGGCGATGACCAGCCACGAGACCGCCTGCCTGCTGAACGCCGGCGACCGCGACGCGCACGTCACGATCCACCTGCTGTTCACCGACCGTGAGCCCGCCGGGCCCTACCGCGTCACGGTGCCGGCCCGTCGCACGCTGCACCTGCGGTTCAACGACCTCACCGACCCCGAGCCCGTCCCGCGCGACACGGACTACGCGAGCATCATCGAGTCGGACTGGCCGATCGTCGTCCAGCACACACGCCTCGACTCGCGGCAGGCCGAGAACGCGTTGATGACCACCATCGCCTGGGCGGAGTGACGCCCCCCGCGGGCCACTAGCCCTCCCGGGGCTTCTTCTTCGGGTCGCGCAGCGTGCCGGCGTGGGCGCGCGCGGTGGGGTCCCGCTTCGACTTCAGCAGGCTCAGCACGGTCGTCACCGTCAGGATCACCGCGATCACCACGAGCGACTGGTTCGTCGAGACCTCGGGGATGTCGTTGTTCTGCAGGTGCGCGTAGTGCAGTACGAGCTTGCCCCCGATGAACGCGAGGATGAGGGCGAGACCCGTCGAGAGGTAGACGAGCCGGTCGAGGAGCCCCGACACCAGGAAGTAGAGGGCGCGCAGGCCGAGCAGCGCGAACGCGTTCGCCGTGAAGACGATGTACGCCTCCTCGGTCACGCCGAACACCGCGGGGATCGAGTCGAGGGCGAACAGCAGGTCGGTGGTGCCGATGGTCAGCAGCACCAGGAACATCGGGGTCAGCCACCGCTTCCCGTCGATCTTCGTGACGATCTTCCCGCCGACGTAGTCCGGGGTGATCGAGAACCTCCGTCGCGCGAACGCGACGATCCTGTTGTCCTCGATCGTCGGGTCCTGGTCGCGGTGCCGGAACAACTGGACCGCGGTGAACAGCAGCAGCAGGCCGAACAGCAGGAACATGAACGAGAAGGCCGCGAGCAGCGCCGCGCCGAGGGCGATGAAGATCGCCCGCAGGACCAGGGCGACGATGATCCCGAAGGTCAGCACCCGTTGCTGGTGCTCCGGCGGCACCGCGAACGTGGCCATGATGATCACGAAGACGAAGAGGTTGTCGACCGACAGGCTCTTCTCGACGATGTAGCCCGCGAAGTACTCGGTGCCGTAGTCCCAGCCGGCG
>LNFM01005979.1_pt1 | contig 20451 bp, 18 predicted proteins | sample 596031 | NCBI WGS metagenome assembly LNFM01 (sample SAMN04254537, study PRJNA301005) | activated carbon metagenome | isolation source: dual media filters at the Ann Arbor, Michigan drinking water treatment plant | place: USA: Ann Arbor | reverse complement strand
CGCGCGGGCTGATGACGCCGCGCCCCAGCCGCATGCTGGAGGTGCTGCGCGAGTGCGGCGCGCTGCAGCGTCTGCTGCCCGAAGTGAACCGGCTATGGGGCGTGCCCCAGCCGCCCGCCCACCACCCTCCTCCACCCTGAAACTCAACTACTCGTACTTTGTTCCCAGAAGAGGCACTAGTTTCCCAACTACTCAAACTCGTGTGCGGCCTAGTTCATTCCTGTGCTTACCGACCCGCCTGCATCAGCGCTGCGCTGGCGCCCAGAGACGATCTTCAGGAAGGCGTGCTCCAGTGCGCGGCATCGAGCAGCTTGTTGCAGAGTGCGCGGCGCACGATCTTCGACTCAATTCGCAGTGTGACCACCCGCGGGCGACCCGGGCGGGGCGCGTCGTGCAGCGGCGCGCGCACCCGTTTGAAACGCCAGTCTTCGCGACCTGCCGACATTGATCTTCCTTCCCGTAGTGCCCGCTCGAGACTGGACTGAGTCATTCAGATTCGAATGCCAGAGCGACCGCTTCCCGCATTCGCAGCCACTGCGAGCGCCGTGCCGTGCCGTGCCGATCCGCGTCCAGCCCAAGGATGCAGCGGGGCTCCCCCAGTTGCCACCTCTGGTGCCAACGCCATCACCAGGTCCGCCGGCGTCCGCCGCGAGACCAATTGGCATGCTGGAACGACCTGGGCGGCCCTGCCACCGAAGCGATCACCCCTTGAGCGGTCGAAGCCCCGGGCTGGTACGGGCGGCGACCAAAGTGATAAGGCAGGAGGCAAGTGTGCGTGCGGTTGGCGAGCGTGCGGCCGGCTATAAGTTCCAGGCTAAGCACCTAGAGCCAAAATGGGAGAAGACATGGACTCGCTTGAACAAGCCCTCGCCACCGTGCACGACTTGCTGCGGGCCGAGCGTCTCGATGAAGCAGCCGCACTTCTGCGCCGTTGCCCGGCGAGCATGGAGCAAGTGGGATACGACAACTGGAACGGGGGCACGGACCTCTACGAGGTGCGTCTTGAGCTACCGCCTTCTGAGTTCGCGCGTCTGGGAACGCGCCGCAGTCAGCTGGAAGAGCAGATCGCCGCACGGTTGAAAACTGTCCTCGAGCCGGACACGCAGGACTGGTACTCAGTCCGGTTTGTGCCCGCGAAAGCGACGCGGCCAGATTGGCGCAGCGATATGCGCGTAGATGCTCCTCAAAAGGACATTGCGTTGCCGCGCCAAGTTCGACAGAACATCGTCGACGGTCTCAAGCTGGAGAAAGTCGCGTGGTTCGGTAAACATCGTCGGCCGGATCCGCAACCTTCAGTTGCCCGTCACCCAGCCGCTCATCCCGCTGTTTGAGTGTCTGGTGAACTCTATCGAGGCCATCGAAGACGCCGGCATCTCAGACGGCCGCATCGACGTATACCTCGAGCGTGAGGCTCGGCAGGTCGCTTTGGCCGGCACCGAGGAGACCGCACTGGCCGCTATTCGGGACGTCACGATCGTCGACAACGGCGCCGGCTTCAACGACGGCAACGTCCGCGCCTTCTTTCTGTCCGACTCAACCCGAAAGGCCACGCGCGGCAACAAGGGCATCGGGCGCTTCACCTGGCTGAAGGTGTTCCGCGAAGCCGCCATCGACAGTACCTACCAGCAGGGCGACGGCGACTGGATGCATCGGACCTTCCGGTTCGTCGTTACGACCGAAGGGGTTGAAGGCGACGGAGTCGACGACGCCAAGACCAAAGAACGCCGGACGTCGGTCAAGCTGACCGGCCTACGGACCGAATACGAGAAGCACTTTCCCAAGTCACTGGAGACCATCGCCCACAAGGTCATCGACCACCTTCTGATTCACTTCGTAGGCGGCAAGTGTCCCCAAGTCACCCTGCACGATGCCGACGGCCAATCGTGCAGCCTGAATCACATCTTTGCCGAGGAGGCAAAGGAGCGGGCTCAGGACGTCGCGTTCAAGCTCAAGGGGCACGACTTTAAGGTGACAGTGCTGCGTTACCAGTCGAGCGCGGTAAGGAACCACACCATCTCCTACTGCGCCAATCAGCGTGAAGTGCTGGAGTGGAAGGCCAGCAAAGCCATCCCGGACCTGCAAGGGCGCCTGACCGATGACCAGGGCGAGCAGTTCGTATTCCGCACCTATGTGGCCGGCCCTTACCTCGATGCCAAGGTCAGTTCGGAGCGCACCGCTTTCATGTTCATGCAGGAGGCAGACCTCAACTTCCCTGAGGAGATGACCCGGGAGGAACTCGATAGCGAAGTCGCCCAGGTGCTCAAGCACGTTGCCGAGCCGTACACGACCCAGCTGCGTAGGGAGAAGCGCCAGGTCATCGAGAATTTCATTCAACAAGACGCGCCGCAGTTCCGTTTCCAGCTCCAGGACCGCTACCGCGAGAGGCTAGAACGCATCCCTGCCAACATCTCGCGGGACCAACTTGACGTCGAGTTGTACAAATCCCAGAAGGACATCGAGCTTGAGCATCGGCAACGTGCGGCTGCAATTAAGAAGGTGCCTCTCGACACCGCTGCCGGTTCGCGTGAATACACGGCTCTTTATCAGCAGTACCTGGATGATGAGAATGAACTCGGCAAGGCAGCGCTTGCCAAGTACGTCGTGCACCGTCGTACCATCCTTGAGATGCTGGACACCGCGCTAAAGGTACAGGACTCGGGCGCCTACGCACGCGAGGACCTCGTGCACAGCCTCATCTATCCGATGCAGGCGGATTCAGAGGGCGTCGAGTTCTCGCGGCAAAACCTGTGGGTTGTCGACGAACGGTTGGCCTATCACTCATACCTTGCGTCCGATCTGCCGATGAGGAGCCTCAAGGCCGTAAATGCTATGGGCGGCGATGAGCCGGACTTGGCCATCTTTAACACGGCACGAGCCTTCTCAGAAACCAAGAGCCCATTTCAGTCGGTAGTCATCGTCGAGTTCAAGAGGCCCGAGCGAAACGAGTACCCGGTGAAGGACGAGAACCCAGTGGAACAGGTTCTGCGCTACGTACGCAAAATTAAGGAAGGCACGGCCAAGGATAAGGACGGGAAGACGATCAATGTCGGGTCCATCCCGTTCTACGCCTACATCCTGTGCAGCCTAACGCCGCGAATCAAGTCCATTGCCGACAACCACGACTTCGTAAAGACGCCTGATAACGAGGGTTACTTCAGGTACCACCAGTCGGCAGGATGCTACATAGAAATCGTGTCATACGACAAGGTACTGAGCGACGCAAAGAAGCGTAACCGCGCGTTCTTCGAGCGACTCCAGATACCGATGACCTGACTGTTCCGCCTACGGTCGAGACGGGGAGGTGACTGTTTCTATGAGCCCGTTTGGCGCGAACTTCCGATCGCGGAACTCGGAGAAAGCTTTTCGCCCGGCGTCCCGAGCAGGAGGTCGTTCAACGCAGGCAGCCCCACGTCGGCGACTTTCACGCGCGGAGCGTAAAGCCACTGACCTCATAGAGCTGAGCTTCGTGCTTCTCGCGTTCTACAGGCCCAGCGACAGCTTCATGGCGGCAAGCGTGAACCCGGCCCCCTAGAGTACCGGACCGCAATCGCAGCGTTGCTCTCCAACAATCAACAACTCTGCGCCTGAGTTTCACGGACACGCGCGTTTGACGGCTGCATAGCCGCAGAGAGGCGGAAACGCTACGTCGGGCTGATTCCACGCGCAAGACTTTTCGGCAATGCCCCAGAACTGGCCCATTGCGTCGGGGCACAGCATCTCTGCGAGCCTTCAAGGCGTTCTCGTATCCCTACCCATGAGCCAATCTGAGGCTAATACCGATCAGGCAATGGCTTCAAGAGGCTAGAGGCTTCTAAGCACGTCATCCCACGATAGAGAATCCAGCCCCGCCGCCTTCCGGTCCAAAAACTGTAGGGCGTTGGACAAGATCGGAAAGTTTTGTAGCGGAATTTTGCCATCAAGAACACCGTCGAGCTGCCTCGCGTCGACTTGCCTCAGGATAAGGCTAGACAATAAATTGCCAGCCTCCCGCGCGTGCTGTTCGCTTAGCCCCAAAAGAAACGGCCTGATACCGTTCGCGTCCATCATCTTGGAGAGGATAGTGTTCTTCTCCAGGAATGCCTCTCGGTTTTCGGATCCACTCACAAATTCATTTAGTTGCGTAATCTGATCCAACAGAGCGAACTCATGGGCCGATTCAAGCGTGACGTGTAGATCTTCGCGTGTGGTTGCAGCCAATATCGGAACCCGCGGATCCTCCGCGGAACCCTTTGCTGCAATATATTGGTCCATAAGTTTGGCCGAATCCGCAGCATATCTGTATCTCGCAGCCCACTCATCAAGATCCAGACCTAGGCTCAACCTCATGTTATCTATTCGAACAGCAAGCGCCAAAGCTTTTCGCTTCTCCCCACTATCCTCACAGGCAATCTTCTGGTCGCACAACGATGCTATTTCAATACCACACTTTCTGATCCGATACGCCAGATTATTAACTTCGGCTACTTGCCCTAGTAAATGCGCAGGTCCCGTTAACCAATAGCGGCACAGCCCACACCGGGAGCCACCCGGTACGGGACCATGCTTAATTCGCGTGGAGTCAACTGGCCCACCTGATGCACAAGAGGTGCCTGGACATATCCCATCAGCGCGAATACTAAAAAGCCCGCTTCTCTCGCGTAACGCATCCCAACCAGGGCCCGATCCTGCGCCACCTTGTGTCAATATAAATGGTGCGAACTCGTCTAGTCGTTCAAAAAATACCTCAGAACCGACGAAGTCACAGTCCGATCTTGCGGTGTCATGCGCCCGCCTCAAATATTCTCTCAATTTGGCCGGAGAATACTTCAAATAATGAAGCGTCATGACTACCGTTGCGTGGCCAGCAGCGAACTGGGAAACGACTTCCAACGGCACACCATTTTCAATCATCGAGGTAATCCCGCTGATTCGAAGCGTGTGAAGATCAACCAACCACTTGATGGTGCCATCCGCTTGCTTTTCCGCAAGCCGAATATCTAGCCCGTACTTTTCTTTGATTCGCGATTGAACTTCCATCAAGGCTCGGGCGTAGAATTTTACCAACTGAGCATACTTGATTGGATCCTCAAAGCCGGCAATAGCAGGGTCGCGAAATAGTGGTGCCACTTGCGGACCCTTTTGCGCAATCATCTTTCTGACGATAGATTCTTGATTAGTTGCGTAGTATTTAGTCGGGACCGTCAGGGGTGGAAGAAAGGTTCGCTCCCAAATAGTCATCTTATCAATAAGACTTACCGCGGTATCTGAGGCAAACGGTATCGAGTAACCATGCTCTTCCCGTTCGAATGCCTGGGTCTTATTGGTATTTACCCAGAGACCAAACCACGCCTCACTTCGCAGGGCGTCACTGTGAGTTCGCAAAACCGCCTCTCTTCTTCCGGGTATTGCATGTACCGACGGATTTCGCACCCGTGAACCGGAATTAACGTCCACGATAAACTCGTCCAAGTCACCGGAATCAAACCATCGCGACTGATGACTTCGAATTGGAGCCTCCAACATCAAATAGAGGCAAATCGCGTATCCAGGATAAAATTGAATTGACGCCTGGCCAGTCTGGTTATGAACTACGTGAACATTACAATAACCTAAAGTACGCGCGAACGAGAAATCACCTTCGGTAATTACCTCTTTCAGTTCGTCAAGTACGTAGCCTGGAAGCGCGTCGCGTGGGCTTTGACGCGGTCGATCATCGGACCCGAAGCTATCCGTGATTGCAATGGGATTTTTGAAAGTTGCATAAGCGGGATCTCCTGCTTCGAATAATGTTCCAGCGAACCAATCAAAGAAGTCACGTAGTTCCCTCAGAGTTGAACTCTTTGTACCCTTGCGCACCTTAAGATCGAGAAGAGTGGCGTAGAACGTTTTCCGCGCAGGATGGGAGGGATCTCGAATATGATCACGTCGCACGACAAGCAACGGGTTGTCTGGCGGGTGAGAAAGAGTAAGTAGGTAATCCAACCAGGAGTTCAGCCGCCCGATTTGTCCGTTAGTCGTGGCAGTCTTGAGCTGGGCCACATAGCAACTGAGCGATTCGGCCCAGGCACTTAAGCTCGGCGCAGCCCGGATCAGCCATTGGAACGTTCCGCTGCCTTTTGCTTCGCAATCCGGTAGCGGCGTTGGCTTAACGAACAGGATCGGTCGTGCTGGAAAAGTTGCGTTGTGGAAGAGACGGAGTCCATGCGCGCACGACTTAAGTTGGGATCTCAGCGAAAATAGTCGATTTTCTGAAAGCTTAGATTTTTGTGCGTCGAGCCGAGTTAGCATCAGTGCACTGAAATCATCAATCTGAGGTGCTGCTAAGGCGCTCGAACACTTGATCGACGATGCCGCCAAGAATGTATAGATAATGCCCACGCTGCGGCTCAGACGCTTTGAGGGAATATAACTAGCGCATTTAGATATGAACTCGGCGAGTTCGGATCCTACCCAAATCGCATCCTTGAACGCAATCCATTTATGTCGAGAGGACCATTCCCAAACGTCTAGTGGATACTGTATTAAACCTTCGGCCCAAAGCATTGCGAACAGCTCGTTATAGCGAAATGCGAAGTACGGTTTCGCTTTTCCGCTCCGAAGCTCTTCGGCGATCTCGTTGACAAACTTATCGATATCGTTTGCCGAGTCAAGCATTTGCTCGAAACAAGGGCCCAACGCAGCACCAAGGTGAACGAGCAGTGGCGTCGCCTCAAGTTTAGTCGACGGGAGTATTGTAAGAATCTCTTCTCGCTGCCGCTCCAGTCCGCCTATCGTTCGCAAGCCGATAACAGCGTCGGGACCATTTACGTAGTTGTCCTTTACAAGCGCCCTTATCGCCTCACTACCGAGATATGCAGCCTGCGGGGAGCCGTTGGGCCTGTTTACCTCGAAGGCGCGAATGAACTCGCCCTGATTTGATTTAGCCCCTAGTACATCCTGCCAATACTGATGCAAGCGGATTGCCTCATACCGACGTATCACATGCCGAATAGCGGCGTCCGTTGCCACAGCCGTAACGTACGCACGATCGAAGGTACTGAATATGCTTTCGTGGTTTGTTGTCACATCGCTCTCTGCAGGGTTAAAGCAGCCGACACAGCACTTCAACAGCATATGAAAAAGGCCATGAGCGCACTGCAGTGATCCGGTGATCACCAAAAACGTACCATGGGCGCTTGGTACGACGCACCAAGAATCGAGACAATATTGGACCAGTACGAGTTTCTGAACTTGATGAATGTTGCGGCGGATCGGCAGGCATCGTTGGATGTCCGATTCGCCTGCCTTGCCTACGCTTCCGTTGAGGGCAGTAATTTGGACAAGGCAGCTCGTGCGCGCATCGTTGACGCTATGTGCGAACGCTTGCGTGTTCCGCGATCCTGCAGAGACCTTGCAATCCTATTGACACGAAGTCACCCGCTGGATCTCTCCGTCAATACGGATGCGACAAGCACCCTTGCATTCCTCGAGTCGTGCGATGCCCTACGAAAGCCACTTCGATTCTTTGATTTTCTCGAGGCAGTCACTCTTGTTGAATTGGCAACGCGTAATTTGGATTCCGTTCACACCACAATTTCGCTGCTTCGCGATGCACTTGCGGTTATTCAATCAGTTAGTACAGCCGATCTTTCTATTGCAGCGCGGAACGCAAACCTGTCGGGACCGGAGATTGGTGAATTTATTCGTAGGTCAAGAGTGCACCTCTTGTCTGAAAGACTGTTCGCGATCAGGTAGTCTTTCAGTCTAGCTGTGGTACGAAGCAATATCGTTTTGGTGAGGTATCGAGCCGGCAAATGACTGTCTACTGCCCTTGAGTCAACGCCCGCAGCAAAACCCTGATAGCCTCGACGTCCTCCTTTTCAAGAAGAATGTTCTTGGTAGATTTCTGCCGAATTCTGTCCTTATAGTTTTCGAGACCACATGAATCGATATTACTTTCGTCAAAGATCTTGTTGATTCCAACTAGGAGTGCAGGGCGAACGGACGTTTGGATTCGCGACGCGATGAAGTGCTCCTCCGTCTCCTCAGCAGAAACTTGAAAGCCCTCTGAAAGTAGTCTGTCAACCGAAATCCCAGGCAGTGTACGGAGGCCAGCCTGAATGCGTTCACGATCCGCTCTTGCTTCATCTCGCTGCTGCACTAGCAGTTGCACATATGCCCTAATTGACTCGTCTTCAATATTAGGCTGATCTAACTGATGGGTTTGCTTATGAAATCGTTGTTCAGCGGAACGCCGCTTGACGTACTTGAAAAGAACTTCTGACGAGTTTCGTATTGACTGCGCTTTGGGCCCTGACCAGCCGCGCTCCCGGCAGTACCTATCGACGTTTGCAGGAGACACTTTTATTCCGCTCTTCACCAAATAATCGGCAGCCTTCTTGACTCGGTCAAGAGATTCGCGTTGTCGCGGATTCAATACTGTTTGCGCCAATTGCTCGTAGATAGGGTCTATTTCCTCTTCTGAAGCGGTTGGCATTATTGTTATTTTCTGTGCTGTATCTAGAACTACTGGGTGCCCCGCAACTCCAGGACTCGACTCTTTTTCTGTGGCCGAGTGGATTTTTGAGCGCGGCTCAGCTCGTTCCGCACAACTTCATCACTCAGAGAGTAGTAGATTTCTGTCGAGGAGCTTTCTTCATGATGCATAAGCCTCTGAGTGACCTCTAGCGAAAGACGAAGAACTGAGGCGCAGTAGTAACCAAAGAAGTGTCGGGCACCATGAGGATTAACTCCGTCGCTCGTCGCCGTCAAACCAACTCGAACTGCCGCGCGATAGAAGGCCTTGACAATATTAGACATTTTCAGCGGTGTGCCGAAGTGTTTTGAACTGCATTGATTTGAGAAATAGTAGGGGTGTACGTCCCGCATAGACCGTCTTGATCCCTCTATATAGATCGCATGATAATGAGCGAATAGACGACTCATATCCGCGTCGAGCCAGTGCACCTCTGATTGGCGCCTCGCTGGGTCATCTTCCAGCATTCCCTTCCATCCAGAGTGCAGCGGATGGTTCTCCGATAAGAGGTTTCTTGGGCTAATGCCGTATCTTTGCGCCAAGTAGTCAATCCGCTTTCCGCTTCTTCGCTGTTGGGCTGCATCAATCCATTGATACTTTCCATCTTGCGGGTGGGCGAGTATGACCTTTGCGGTTCCATCGGGACGAATACTCACGTCTCGAACAAAAATATGAAGAGGCTCCGAGATTCGTAGCCCGCCGTAGAAGAGCAGCAAGAAGAACAGCTTGTCGCGCACACTGGGGGTAGCAGCAATAAGTGGATGTATTTTCTCAGGGGGAAAGTGCCGGACACGCGATGCTCTGGTTCTCCCCGTCTTAGGCGAGAAAGGGCGCTTACTCAGCTGACCCCCGCCTAGCTTGGTCGTCGCTGAAAGGTGGGCGAAAAAATCCCATCGTTTCTTGTTCGCTACGATCTGTGTTAGCCGTTGTTGTTCCGATAAAGTAAGATCCTGAATCAACTTCTGTTCTGGCGCATTCATTGGAGTTATTGAGAAGTTTTCTGCAGCCCAGTCCGAAAACTCGCTTACCAGTCTCACGTCGTTTGATGCAGTAGAGCTGCGCACGGCCTGCCACCCCAGAGAATCGCAACCGAAGCGCCGAGCCTCATAAAATTTCTTGAGTAAGAGAAGCAGTTCCTTAGACCGGAGTTCACCTCCTCCATAGACAAGCCTGTAGTAGTCTAAGAATCGCCCCAGAGCTGAAACACCGTCGCGAAGCGTTGCGCTACTGGCTCCTTCCTCCAACATCTTGCTTCTTGCCCAGGCTAACGCCAAGATACTGAGGCAACCGTTTTCGGTGAAAAGGAATGGAAGACTTGCGCCAAGGGCGCCTTCAGCAATCGGAATTTGAACGATTGAGTGAATGGTTCGGGGCTTATCGGAACCAACGAGTGCCGGAATGCTTATCATCTGAACGTTTCGGCTGACCCTATCAGCCGCTGGGCATCGCGGTTTTTCATGCCGCCGCTTTCCGTAGCCTCATAACGGCCTTCTTGAAGGGCACCTGCCAGACATGTATTACCAAGTCGATGGCGCCGCCTCCACCTGTTTTGGCGCGCGTATCGTAGAATTTGGGTCCATCGACCAGGAGTTCCCAATCAGCGCCGGCCGCCGTCGCGTGGACTCTGCGAGTGGATATCGCATGCGTCGGTTTATAGGTCGGATCTTCTTTAACGTAGTCAGCCAGGAGACGAAGGGCCTGGAGGGCGTCAAGGCACCGCCAGCGAGCCAACTCCGCTGACTGAAAGTCGTCACTTTTGTGTCGGCTCGTTCCACCGGTCGAGTAGCCCATCAATGTCTGCATCTCTACAGAGAATCTCTCTGAATATGTAGTGTGCGTAGCATGTTCGACAATGTCCGATCTTTCAACGTGAGCTACGCATTAACATCTCTGCGCTATGCCGATAGTTTGGCGATAAGTCGTCAGGAGAATTCTTGACGTCCTGAGCCGTACCTTAGACGCTTATTCGGCCAAACGCCAGAGCACCGATTTAGTGCATTGCAAAGGCAAAATGGGCCCCGAAATATCTAATACACTATTTGGTACTCTCGGGAGTTCCGGGAACCTTTTGGCAGATCAACAAGTTACGTCAAGAACGTAGACTTCCTTGCACCAGGCTGGTCGACCCGTCGCATCGCTGCTCATCTAGGGAAACTCCTTAGGAAATAGCAGCCGGATGCCCGCTTCCGAGCTGGTCCACACCCAAAACCGAGCTAGTGCAACCCGGAATGTGTGGGGATCTGTTGACGCTGCCTTACGAACGGGTCGACAACGCGACGGTTGCCTACGCAACATTGCGGGGCGTTCTTCTCGCCAGTTGTAAGGTCCGCGCGCGTCCGGTCTGTCGACCGTGCAAGCGGGGCCAACTAGGACTCGCGCGCTGGAGTTGCTCGCGTCTCGAATTCGCCCGTTGTCTCGCTGGCGATCGCGGAATTCGCGGGATCCGCCATCGGCACGCAGTCGGTGAACTCCTTGTACAGATGGGTCACCCGGTCCATCCGCCGCTGCGACCCGCTCAGGCTCGCGAGCATCCGGTATGCAAAGTGCATCAGCCCATTCGAAAAGCGCAGCACGGTCATGGCCATGTCTACCGGATAGCCCTCCCGGGCTCGGCGAAGCGGATGGATGCCGCTGTGGACGAACGAGTTGAGCGCGTGACGCGAATACTGGTTGAACTCCGCGATCGGCGCAGACAGCCCTGGCGGTGCCTTCTTCACGACGGCCTCGAGCATCTCCATGTATCCCGGCATGCTTTTCGCGGCCTGTTCTGCTTCCAGGTCGAGCGTTCGTGCGAGCTTCTCGACGTGGGCGGACGTCGCGGCGTACATCAACCAGGCCGCCCGGAGCAGAGCTTCGTACTGAAGGCGGAGCACAGCCGAGCCGGAATTCGGCGCAGCAACAGCGAACGCCGCCCTCAGCACGCTGGCATGCTCGATGCACAGCACGCAGGCCGTCGCCACAAGCTCATGCTGTTGATTCGCTACCGCCGGGACGAACCCTGCCTCCGGGAAGCACGCTGTGATCGCCTCCTCGAAAGCCTCGGAACGCTCGATCAGGATGTCAAGCCTTGCCGGCTCGGCGGTTTCGTCCATTCCCTGCGGCCCAATCTTCGTTGAATCAGGAATACTTACCTCCCACGGGAGGCTCAAGAGTGCAAGATAACCTGAGCGAAGATGACATCAGCGTCAAGTTCATCACACCGGCCATCGTCAATGTCGGCTGGGACGAGACCACACAGATTCGCCGGCAGGTGTCGTTCACCAAGGGCCGCATCATCGTGCGCGGCAAGCTGGTCAGTCGCGGCAAGGCCAAAAAGGCCGACTTCGTGCTGTACTGGCAGCACATCCCGATCGCACTGATCGAAGCCAAGAAGGCCAAGTTCTCGGCCGCCCACGGCATGCAGCAGGCCCTGGACTACGCCGCAGCGCTGCAGGTGCCCTTCGTTTTCTCCAGCAACGGCAAGGGTTTCGTCTTCCATGACAAGACGGGCCTGCTCGCCAAAGGCGAGACCGATCTGACCCTTGACCAGTTCCCTGGCCCGGACCTGCTGTGGGCCAAGTACCGCGAGTGGAAGGGCCTGAGCGCCGCCGAAGAGCAGATCGTGCTCGAGCCCTACTACGACGATGGCAGCGGCAAGGAACCGCGCTACTACCAGCGCAACGCCATCAATGCCGCTGTCGAGGCCATCGCCAAGGGCCAGGACCGCGTGCTGCTGGTCATGGCCACCGGCACGGGCAAGACGTACACGGCGTTCCAGATCATCTGGCGGCTGTGGAAGTCGAACTGGCATGCCGGCCGCCAGAAGCGCGTTCTCTTCCTGGCCGACCGCAACATCTTGGTCGACCAGACCATGGTCAACGACTTCCGCCCCTTCGGCGCGAAGATGGCCAAGCTCAGCACCCAGGCCAAGACCATTGAACGCGACGACGGCAGCAAGACCGAGCTGACCATCGCGGTGGACAAGAACCGGCGCATCGACACCGCCTACGAGATCTACCTCGGCCTGTACCAGGCCCTGACCGGCCCAGAGGATCGGCAGAAACTGTTCCGAGAGCTGTCACCCGACTTTTTCGACCTGATCATCATCGACGAGTGCCACCGGGGCAGCGCGGCCGAAGATGCCGCCTGGCGGGAGATCCTCGACCACTTCCGTACGGCCACGCAGATCGGCCTGACCGCCACGCCCAAGGAGACGGAGTACGTCTCCAACATCAACTACTTCGGCCCGCCGGTGTTCACTTACTCGCTGCGGCAGGGCATCAGCGACGGCTTCCTGGCCCCGTACAAGGTGATCCGCGTGCACCTCGACATCGACGTGCATGGCTGGCGCCCACATGTCGGCGAGACAGACAAGCTCGGGCAGCTCATCGACGACCGCATCTACAACGTCAAGGACTTCGATCGGACGCTGGTCGTCGACACGCGCACGCAACGGGTGGCTCGATGGATCACCGACTACCTCAAGCAGAGCGGCAACCGCATGCAGAAGACGATCATCTTCTGCGTGGACACCTCCCATGCGGCAGCGCTGCGGCAGGCCTTGATCGTCGAGAACCAGGACCTGGTGCTGAAGAACCAGCGCTACGTGATGCGCATCACTGGCGACGACGATATCGGGAAGGAACAGCTCGACAACTTCATCGACCCCGAGTCCGCCTACCCCGTGCTTGTGACGACCTCGCGCCTGTTGTCCACCGGCGTCGATGCGCAGACCTGCCGACTGATCGTGCTGGACCGCGCTGTCGGCTCGATGACCGAGTTCAAGCAGATCGTCGGCCGCGGCACCCGGGTGCACGAAGACACCCAGAAGTATTACTTCACCCTGGTCGACTTCCGAGGTGCCTCGGTGCACTTCGCCGACAAGGACTTCGACGGCGACCCAGTTCAGATCTATGAGCCCGGCGAGAACGATCCGCCAGAGCCGCCCGAACCGCCGCCGACGCCAGAGCCGACCGAGCCCGGTGGCGACGATGACTACGAAGAAGAAGAGATCCTGGTGGACCCGCCACCGCCCGGCCTGCCTGGCGTGCCCCCGCCGCCTCCACCGCCACCCGCACCCAGGTTCCACATCCACGGCAGGCCGGTCACCGTGCTCACAGAGCGGGTGGAATATCTGGACAACGAAGGCAAGCTCGTCACCGAATCACTGCGCGACTTCTCGCGCAAGGCCATCCGCGCGCACTACGCCAGCCTTGCCCAATTCCTCAAGCGTTGGAAAGGAGCGGAGCGCAAGGAAGCCGTGATCGCCGAACTGGCCGAAGAAGGCCTGCTGCTAGAGCCCTTGCTGGAAGAGGTGGGCAAGGACCTCGACCCGTTCGACCTCATCTGCCACATCGCCTACGACCAGCCTCCGCTCACCCGGCGCGAGCGTGCCGACAACGTCAAGAAGCGAGACGTGTTCACCAAGTACGGGCCGCAGGCGCGTGCGGTGCTGGAAGCGCTGCTCACCAAGTACCAGGACGAAGGCATCGTCGGCGGGCTGGACAATGTGAAGATGCTGGAGATCCCACCGTTCAATGCGATGGGTACACCCTTCCAGTTGATCAAACAGTTCGGCACCCGTGCAGGGTTCGAGACGGCCGTGCACGAACTGCAAGACGCCCTGTACCAAGAAACTGCGTGAGTCTTTCCCAAGGATCCGATGTCAGCGAGAAACACCGTCAAGTCCATCCAGGACATCATGAGGCAGGACACCGGCGTCGACGGCGACGCCCAGCGCATCTCTCAGCTCTGCTGGATGTTCTTCCTGAAGATCATCGACGACCAGGATCAGCAGCTGGAGGTGATGCAGGACCGCTACCGATCCCCGATCCCGCCCTCGCTGCAGTGGCGCGCCTGGGCTGCCGACCCCGAAGGCCTGACGGGCGATGCGCTAATGGAATTCATCAACGGCACGCTGTTCCCGGCGCTGAAGGCCTTGCCCACCACCGGCGCGTCGGCGCCACGGGCCCGTGTCGTGAAAGGCGTCTTCGAGGACGCCTATAACTACATGAAGAGCGGCCAGCTGATGCGGCAGGTACTCAACAAGATCAACGGCGTCGACTTCAACGATCTTGCGGATCGTAGCCACTTCGGCGAGATCTACGAGCAGCTCCTCAATGACCTGCAGAGCGCCGGCAACGCGGGGGAATACTACACACCACGGGCGCTGACCCAGTTCATGGTCGACCGCATCGACCCGAAGCCCGGCGAAGTGATGTTTGATCCCAGCTGCGGCACGGGCGGCTTTCTGACCTGCGCCATTCGCCACATGCGCGAGCGCTATGTGAAGAAGCCAGAGGACGAGGCCAAGCTGCAGAGCGGACTGCGCGCGGTGGAGAAAAAACCGCTGCCGCACATGCTGTGCGTCACCAATATGCTGCTGCACGGCGTCGAGGACCCCGGATTCGTTCGGCACGACAACACCCTGGCCAGGCCCTACATCAGCCACGGCCAAGCCGACCGGGTCGACATCATCCTCACCAACCCGCCATTCGGCGGGCGCGAGGAAGACGGCGTCGAGTCCAACTTCCCGGCCCACTTCCGCACCAAGGAAACGGCCGACTTGTTTCTGGCGCTGTTCATCCGGCTGCTCAGGCCCGGCGGCCGCGCCGCCATCGTGCTGCCGGATGGCAGCCTGTTTGGCGAAGGCGTGAAGACGCGTCTGAAGGAGCACCTGCTGGCCGAGTGCAACCTGCACACCATCGTGAGGCTACCCAACAGCGTGTTCCGGCCTTACGCCAGCATCGGTACCAACCTGCTGTTCTTCGAGAAGGGAACGCCGACGCAGGACATCTGGTTCTACGAGCACCGTGTGCCAGAAGGCCAGAAGGCCTACTCGATGACCAAGCCCATCCGCGTGGAGCACCTGCAGGGCTGCGTGGGCTGGTGGGGCGGCGGGATGCGCGAAGGCCGCGTGGAGACGCCGCAGGCCTGGCGCGTGACGGCCGACGATGTGAAGGCTCGTGGCTACAACCTCGACATAAAGAACCCGCATGCTGTTGAAGACGACCACGGCGATCCAGCGCACTTGCTGGCGGCTTTGAGTGCGGCCGAGGCGGAGACGGCGCGGCTGCGCGGCCAACTGAAGGCGATCTTGGCGGAAGCGTTGGCGCGATGAACGTCGCCCTGTTGTTACGACACTATGAGCGAGTTGCCGATGCGCCGGACGCAATCACAAGGTTGCGCCGATTCGTGCTGGACCTAGCTGTGCGGGGCAGGCTGGTGCCGCAGGACGCCAAGGATGATCCAGCGTCGAATCTGTTGACAAGGATCGCGGCGGAGAAAGCCCTTTTAGGGATGAGTAGTGCTGCCGTGCCCATTGGTCCCGATGAAGTGCCCTTTCCGCTGCCATCAGGATGGTCGTGGAGTCGGATCGGTGAAGTCTGTTCGAAGACCGGCTCTGGTAGTACCCCGCGTGGCGGTCAGGCCGCATACAAGCCCGCGGGCATTCCGTTCTTCAGATCCCAGAACATCTACGACGACGGCCTTCGACTTGAGGATGTTGCCTTCATTGACGCTGATACCCATGCTCGAATGGCAGGCACCCAGGTCCGCCCGAAAGACTTACTGCTCAACATCACTGGCGGATCTATCGGTCGCTGCTGCCGCGTACCGGACGACTTTGCGGAGGCCAACGTCAGCCAGCACGTTGCGATCCTCCGATTGGCAGTGCCGGCGATGTCCGATTACCTTCATCGGTTGGTGCTCTCACCATATTTCCAGCGGTTCGTGGACGGCGAGCAGACCGGAGCGGGGCGAGGCGGATTGCCGAAGGGTCGAATGGATCAGATCGCAGTTGCGGTACCCCCTCTGGCCGAGCAGCATCGCATCGTCGCCAAGGTCGACGAACTGATGACGATTTGCGACCGGATTGAGACTGAGCTATCGGCATGCAGAGATCACCGACACAGGCTTCTTGAAGCCACGCTCCGCGAAACGCTGGAACCCATTGCCGTGTTGGAGCAAGCCGCGTGACTCTCCGGCTCGTGGACTCGGCTTGGGGCACCGAAATCACCGACGCGCTTCGCTCTGACACCAGTGCCCTGCGCGTCATCTGCCCCTTCATCAAGCTCGGCGCGCTGGAGCGACTGCTGTCGCTGAGCCCCGAGTCCGTCCAGGTCATCACCCGTTTCAGCCTGGATGACTTCGCCGATGGCGTCAGCGACATCGCCGCGCTACGCCGCATTCTTGCTGCCGGCGGCAGTATCCGTGGCATCCGCAATCTGCACTCGAAGCTCTACCTGTTCGGGGCCAGCCGTGCCATCGTCACCTCGGCCAACCTCACCAGAGCCGCGCTGGACCACAACCACGAATTCGGCGTCGTCACGGAAGACGCCACAAACATCGCCGCCTGCCGCTCGTACTTCGACCGCCTGTGGACGCTGGGCGGTACCGACGTGTCGCCGGGCCAACTCGATACCTGGCACGAGGCTGTAACCAGCCACCGCGCCTCGGGCGGGCTGCCAGGGTCAGGCACGTCGCTGGGCGACTTCGGCGCGGACGCCGACATCGGCCCTTCGCCGCCCGCCACGCTGCCTGTCATCGTCGCTGACGCCACCCAGGCCTTCGTGAAATTCCTGGGCGAGAGCAGTAACCGAGTGCCATTGAGCTACAGGACGGTTGACGAATTGGAGCGCGCCGGTTGCCATAAGGTACTGGCCTACCCGGCCGGAAAGCGACCGCGGGCCGTGAGAAACGACGCGCTGATGTACATCGCTCGGCTAACAGATCAGCCCAACGACATCCGCATTTTCGGTCGCGCTGTTGGCATGTCGTATGTCGATGGCCGCGACGATGCGACGCCGGCCGACATCGCCCTCCGGCCCTGGCGGACCACATGGTCGCGCTATGTCCGCGTGCACGGCGCCGAGTTCATCGCCGGCACGATGGCCAATGGCGTCTCGCTGAACGACCTGATGGACGAACTGGGCGCGGACGCGTTCGCGTCAACGCAGCGGAATGCTGCGAGTGGCGATGGCAACACCGACCCGCGCCATGCGTATCGACAGGCAGCCCATGTTGAGCTCTCTTCAGAGGGCTTGGCTTGGCTGCGGGACCGGGTGCAGGCCGCGTTTGACGCCCATGGCACCGTGCCGCAAGACTGGCTGGGCACCCTGGCGTGATGTAGCTCCACCTCATGTGCTGCGCTGCGCCCACCAGTCCGCTGGCCCAGGTGGCAGTCATTCAGACCCTACCCTCGTCGGTAGCCAAAGCCTTCATCGCATTCGCCAGGCACGATCACCTGCGCCTTGCCTTCGGAGTCGATCGAGGTGATGCCCCTCAATCCGACGCCGAAGCTCCTGAACCCCTGCCGCGCCCAATGCGGCGAGCTGTCGATGCGGTCGTGGTGGTGCCCGTGGACGACGACCTGGGCGCCCATGCGCTGCGCAAGGGTGTCGAGCAGATCAAAGCCGTTCGGGTGATAGCCAGGCGCCTCATGGGTGATGAGAACCTCGGTCCTCAGCTTCGCCAAGAGGTCGAATGTCTCCGGATAGATGGTGCCCCAGTGTTTCCGCGGTGGTCCTTCGCCAAACCAGCGGCTATGCCTTGGCGTTGCCTTCGCATGCTCCTTCATCGTCCGAAACGCAGGTGCGCCTTGACGCGCCGGAGAGGCACTTGGGTGCCAGACCGTCTCGCGAAAGACGCCGCCGAGACCAGCCAGGCGCTGCCCGTTCGGCAAGTGGACGACGCGCCCGTGGATGTTGCGATCGGCAAGGTCGCTGCCCCACACGCGCGACCAGCCCTCATCGCTATCGGCATCGTGGTTGCCGTGGATGAAGTAAATCGGAACCCCATGCGCGACGAGAGGTGAGATGGCCAGATGCAGGGGCTCCTGCGGCTCCAGATCCCCGAGCATCACCACGGCGCAGGCGTCCGTGATGGCCGCGGCATCAATGATGTGACGGAACTGGCCGTGAGGGTCACCGCAATAGAGGATGGGGCCTGTCCGCGTCATGGCAAGTTAGCGCTCCGCAAGCTTGGCTGTAGGCAGCTTGGTCATCAACCGGCCGCCGTCATCATCGTCAGCGCGAATCCCCGAGCTACATCACGGCCTGCGCGCTGAGGACTCTGGGAAGCTTCTGCGTCACCACGCAAACGACGCGCTGACCCTCATGCAAGGCGAGGAGATCAACGCCACGCGTCTTTGCCGTCAGCGCGTACATGTGGCCTTCACGGTCTCGGACCTGAACCTGATGGAACTCAGGGATCAGCGCAACGACGACGGTTTCAACCTTGCGCGTCTCATTGTCGCCTGTCGAGCCCGAGTCCCCTGCGCTGTGAGGCCCGATCGACTCGGAGTTCGCGTCCAGGTTTGGCGGGCGTTTTGTCATCGTGTTTGCACAGTTCCATTCCCCTTTTCCCATGCCCACGGTACAGGCCGGTGCGAATCGTCAGCGAGGTAAGTGCCTGTCACGCTTGAACATAATTTTCCATAATTGTTCATAATTTCTTCGGAACCATCCATCGCCGGATCTCCCTGCGACGTACTCACGAAAGAGCTCTTTGGATAGTGGATCAGCCGGAACGTCAATGATGACGAGCCGATCGACTCTGCCTTGCGGGTCAACGTGGAATTCGACCCGGTCGCCAACCTTCATGTTTCGCGCATTTCGGTACTTGATCGCCTTTCCAAGCAGGAAGAAGTACGCCTCTCGTCGCCCGTCGACCAGAACATAGCCGAACCCCACATCGGTATTCAGTCGGCCTACTGTGCCCCGGAAATGTCTCGTGCGCCCGGCATCCGGTTGTTCGTCGGGGTGCTTCGTATCTATATTGCGAGCGATAGGTGTTGAGACCAACTCGCGCTATGGGGGCAGTAGGGCAGCACCCTGCGCGTAGACAACCCTGAAGTCATTGAGATCCCGAACGTCGCCCTCAACAGGTGGAATTGCGATGGCGCCGCCCAGACCTACAAAAATCAGGTGCTGTAGCACTGACCGCTCGTCGGGGGTCCTTTCGAGCAGGCAAACCACGCGATGCAGTCCCGTCGGGGAGTGCCCGTCCCACCGCGTCCCGATGACATCGACCGCATCGACTCGGTAGTCCGGCGGGGTGCCAACGTTCCGTAGCTGGCTGACCCCTGCCAGGATTCGAATCTGCGTTTCGTCCACTCGGGAGGCGTGTCGGTACCGAACCATGACTGCAACGTCATCCGGGGCGATATCGAGACAGAAGATCCTTTGCTGGATCGTTGGCGGGGCATGCTCATGACCTTGCACGGAAGGAGCGGTTGCATCAGCGTGTTCGTCAGCTGGGCCGGGAGGCGTTTCGTCGTGCATCGCTTGCCCTCGAGCTTCCATTTTGCAGACTATAGTCTGCTGACTATAGTCCACACTTCGCACACAGTCACGGGATGTCCCGTGCGCGCAATGAAGCGCTTATCAATGCGTTTGCTGTTGTGCTGCTCCAAGCGCGTCTACGACGTGAAATGACGCAGGAAGAGCTCTCCCGAATTGCTGAGATCGACCGAACCTACCTGGGCCTGCTGGAGACCAGCCGTAGGCAGCCCACGTTGAGCGTGATCAGCGCGCTTGAGCAAGCGGTAGGCGAAGCGCCAGGGGGTTTGGTGGCGAAGGCGTTCTCGCTTTGCCAGGGGACGAGCCCGAAGAAGTCTTGACGCATGAGTTCGGCCAGAGCATCGCCTCGATCGGGGGGCGACTCGCCCCGCCGAGTTGATAGATTCCCGACGGCGCCAGGCTGGCTGGGATTTCGCATCGATGCGCTCGAGAATCAATCCCGCCCTCTACGGCGGCCCTCCGCCAAGGGCCCCTTCTCCCGGACCCTCAACCCGCTACTCGTCCCAAGGACGGAACGTCAAGCAACACCGGCATGAAGCGATGGCCGGGCAGCATGGACTAGTTGCTGTAGTTGAGGGTCGGGAACCACCCGGAAGTGGACACCGGCGTGCACCTGCTGATGGTGCTGGACGAAGCCGCGCGCGTGGGTGCCGCGCTGCCCGTGCGCTGGGCCTGCCT
>LNFM01008808.1_pt1 | contig 20460 bp, 14 predicted proteins | sample 596031 | NCBI WGS metagenome assembly LNFM01 (sample SAMN04254537, study PRJNA301005) | activated carbon metagenome | isolation source: dual media filters at the Ann Arbor, Michigan drinking water treatment plant | place: USA: Ann Arbor | reverse complement strand
GCGCGGGGTCGTAGCGGCAGCCCTTGCAGTGCGGGCTCATGCGCTGGATGTACTTGCCGGTGGCGACATAGGGCTTGCTCGCCATCAGTCCGCCATCGGCGTACTGGCTCATGCCCAGCGTGTTCGGCAGTTCCACCCACTCGACCGCGTCGACGTACACCGCCAGGTACCAGGCATGCACCTGCTGCGGCCGCACGCCGTACATCAAGGCAAACAAGCCGGTGACCATCAAGCGCTGGATGTGGTGGGCGTAGCCGTGCGCCAGCGTTTGCGCCAGCGCGTCGCGCAGGCAGGCCATGTCGGTCGCACCGGTCCAGTAACAGGCAGGCAGATCTTCTTGCGCATCTAGCGCGTTGAGCTCGGCGTAGCCGGGCATGCGGGTCCAGTAGATGCCGCGCACGTACTCGCGCCAGCCGAGGATCTGGCGCACGAAGCCTTCCACGCTGGCCAGCGGTGCCGTGCCCGCGCGATACGCGGCGACCGCGGCGTCCACCACCTCGCGTGGGTTAAGCAGCTTCAGGTTCAGTGCGGCGGACAGGTGCGCGTGGTACAGCCACGGCTCGCCCGGCCACATCGCATCCTGAAAGCGGCCAAACAGCGGCAGGCGCTCGCAGATAAAGCGCTGCAGGGCGACCAGCGCCTGCGCGCGCGTCACCGGCCAGGCAAAGCTGTCCAGCTGGCCGGGGTGGGTGGCAAAGCGCGCGTGCACCAGCGCCATCACCTCGCGCGTCAGCGCATCGGGCGGGAACTCGGTGCGCGGCGGCACCTCGCCGGGGCCAGCGGTGCCGAAAGCCTCGCGGTTGTCTTCGTCGAAGTTCCACTGGCCGCCTTCGGGCTGGTCGCCCGCCGCACCCTGCATCAGTACGCCGTGGCGCGTGCGCATCTCGCGGTAGAAGTACTCCATGCGCAGCGACTTGCGGCCGCGTGCGTGCGCCGCGAACTCGCGCACGTTGCAATAGAAGTGCCGGTCCTCGCGGATGTCCAGCGGCAGGCCATGGGCCTGCGCGAGGTCCTTGATTGCCTGCAGCACCCGCCAGTCGCCCGGTGCCGTCATCACCAGGCCGGCGGGGCGCAGACGTTCGATGTCGGCGTGCAACTGCGCTTGCAGGCTGCCTGCGTTGCCTGGGTGGTCGAGCCGGGTGTAGTGCAGCGATCGGCCCGCCGCACGCAGGGCCTGCGCGAAGTGGCGCATCGCCGCCAGGAACAGGACCGTGCGCGGCTTGCTCGACCACACGTGGGTCGATTCCTCGGCCACCTCGGCCATCCACACGGCGTCCTGCGCGGCGTCAAAGCCGTCGAACGCGGCGGCGTCCAGGTCGAGCTGATCACCCAGCACGAGCACGAGCTGCCGCAGCTCAGCCACGGGTGTCTTTCGCGCGCCGACAGGCGTCCGAGCAGAACTTCACTTCGTCCCACGTCTTGGCCCAGCGGCGGCGCCAGGTCATCGGCCGGCCGCAAGCCGCGCAGGGCTTGCTGGGCAGGGCGGCCTTGTTACCGTGGAAACTGGATGCGGGTGGAGTCATCAGGGATGGCTCACAGAAGCCCGTGCTCCAGGCACGCGGTCGACGCTGCAGCGTCGTCGCGCGCTGGCGGGGCCGTGCCCGCCGCCGCGCTAATTGGCGGTGGGCGCTGCGGCCTCGGCGGCCGTTGCCGGAGCGGCCGGCGCCACCATCGGTTTGGCAGCCGGTTGGCGCCAGGTGCGCGGCAACTGCGACGTGCGCGGGTAGCCGGCGGTGTCGAGCATCGTGTGCCAGGCCGACGGCATGAACTCCTTGACACTTTGCCGGCCGACCATCAGTACAGGCACCTTCTCGCCCAGATCGAGCTTGCGAAACGCCTCGATGTCCTGTGGCGTGGCGAGCGTGATCTCGCTGTACGGCGTGCCACGCGCCTGCAGCAGGTCGCGCGCGGCGGCGCAGGGGTTGCAGGCGGGTGAGGTGTACAGCGTCAGCGGAAAGTTGGCGACGGCGCGCCGCAGTTCGAGCGGCAGGGCGAGCGTCGGATCGGCATCGGGCTCGGAGCGGCGCAGCGGTTCGATGTTCTTTGCATCGCGCGGCGGATTGTCGCCATAGGTGACGCGACCATCGGCGTCGGTCCATTTGAACTGCGCGGCCGCGATGGCGGGCAGCAGGGCGATGGCGAGTGCGGTGACAGCAGCAGGCAGGCGCATGGTGAATCGTGGCCACGGGGTGACGGAAGCGGCAATCGTAGTCGACCGGGCCGGCGGGCCCATGCGCCTGCGCACGAACGTGGCAGACACGCGCTAAGCCATCCCGCTATGGCGCAGCAGCGCATCGATCTGCGGCGCGCGGCCGCGGAAGGCGGTGAACGAGTCCAGCGCCGGCCGGCTGCCGCCGACGGCCAGCACGGCGTCGACAAAGCGTCTGCCCACCGCGGTGTCCAGGGTGCTGCCGCCAGCCTGCGCGGCCTCTTCAAAGGCGGCGTAGCAGTCGGCTGACAGGACTTCGGCCCACTTGTAGCTGTAGTAACCGGCGGCATAACCACCCGCGAAGATGTGGGTGAACCCGCTGATCATGCGGTTCCACTCGGGCGGCTGCACCACTGCCACCTCGCGCCGCACGGCATCGACGATTTGATGCACGTCGGCGGCTTCGGTCAGGCCGTGCGCGGCGTGCAGGCGGATGTCGATCAGCGCGAACTCGACCTGACGCAGCAACTGCATGCCGCTCTGAAAGTTGCGGGCGGCGATCATCTTGTCGTAGAGCTCGCGCGGCAGCGGCTCGCCGGTGTCCACGTGGCCGGTCAGCAACTGCAGGACCTCCCACTCCCAGGCGAAGTTCTCCATGAACTGGCTCGGCAACTCCACCGCGTCCCATTCGACGCCGCGGATGCCGGCCACCGACATTTCGTCGACGCGCGTGAGCAGATGGTGCAGTCCATGCCCAAACTCATGGAACAACGTGAGCACCTCGTTGTGCGTGAACAAGGCCGGCTTGCCGGCCACGGGCTTGGAGAAATTGCAGGTGAGGAAAGACACTGGCGTCTGGACCTGAAGCTCACCGGCGCGCTGCCGGCCGCGGCGCGTCCGAGCGTCGTCCTGCCAGGCGCCGCCCTGCTTGTGCTCGCGCGCGTACAGGTCGAGGTAGAACTGGCCGACCAGCGTGCCGTCGGTGGTCTCGATGCGGTGAAACGTCGCGTCCGGATGCCACATGGGCGCGCGGTCGGGTCTGATGCGGACGCTGAACAACGTCTCGATCACCTTGAACAGGCCGTCGCGCACGCGCTGCTCAGGGAAGTAGCGCTTGAGGGTCTGCTCCGAGTAGGCGTAGCGCGCTTCGCGCAGTTTCTCGCTGACAAAGGCAAGGTCCCAGGCCTGCAGGTCGGCCAAGTCAAGCTCGCGCGCAGCGAACTCGCGCAGCTCGGCCATGTCGCGTTCCGCGTGCGGGCGCGCACGCGTGCCAAGGTCATGCAGGAACGCGGTCACCTGGGCTGCCGACTCGGCCATCTTGGGCACCAGTGACAGCTCGGCATAGCTTGCATAGCCGAGCAGCATGGCCCGTTCCTGGCGCAGGCCGAGCAGATCGACCATGTTGCGGCCGTTGTCCCACTCGGGTGGGCCGAACTCGGAGGCACGTGTGACGAACGCGCGGTACATGCGTTCGCGCAGCTTGCGGTCGGTGGCGTACTGGATCACCGGCGCATAGCTCGGATAGTGCAGGGTGATCTTGAAGCCGTCGCGACTGTCGGCGGCGGCGGCCTCGCGATACATCGCCAGGGCGTCGGCCGGTACGCCGTCGAGCTGCGCGGCCTCGCGCTCTGGCAGGTACAGCGCGAAGGCGTTGGTGGCATCGAGCACGTTTTCGGCGAAGCGCGTGCTCAGCTGCGATTGGCGTTCGCGGATCTGCCGCAGCCGCGACTTGTGCTGCGGAGCCAGTTCGGCCCCACCCAGGCGGAAATCGCGCAGCTCGTTCTCCACCACGCGCCGCCGTGCCGGCGTCCACTGCGCAAAGTCAGCGCGCGCCGCCAACTCGCGGTAGCGCGCATAAAGCGCCTCGTTCTGCGCCACCTCGGTCCAGAAGTCGGTGATGCGCGGCAGGTTGGTGTTGTACTGCTCACGCAGCGCCGGCGAATCGACCACGGCATTCAGATGCGACACCGCGCTCCAGGTGCGCGACAGCCGCTCGATGGCGTCGTCCAGCGGCAGCACCACGTTGTCCCAACTGGCGTCTCGCCCGGGGTCAGTGGCCAGGTCGACCGCCTTGCGGCATTCGCGCAGCAGCGTGTCGATTGCCGGCGTGATGTGCGCCGGGGCGATCGCATCGAAGCGCGCCAGGTCAGAGAAGTCGAGCAGCGGATTGAAGTCGGCGTCGAGCGGCATCGGGGTACGGTCGGTTGAAGTCGAGGGTCGAGAGGGTCTAGGCAAGGGCGGCGGCGCGCTCGGCCGATTCGACGGTGTTGGTCAGAAGCATGGCGATCGTCATCGGTCCGACGCCGCCCGGTACGGGCGAGATCCAGCCGGCCACCTCCTTGACCGCGTTGAAGTCGACATCGCCGGCGAGCTTGCCCTCGGGGGTCTTGTTGGTGCCCACATCGATCACCACCGCGCCGGGCTTGACCATGTCGGCCGTGACGATGGCGCGGCGGCCAACCGCCGCCACCAGGATGTCGGCCTGGCGGGTGATCGAAGGCAGATCGCGGGTGGCGCTGTGGCAGATGGTCACGGTGGCGTTGGCGGCGAGCAGCAGCATGGCCATCGGCTTGCCCACCATGTTGGAGCGGCCGATCACCACCGCGTGCTTGCCGGCGAGTTCGATGCTGGTGGATTCCAGCATCTTCATCACGCCATAGGGCGTGCAGGAGCGGAAGTGCGGGACGCCCATCAATGTGAGGCCGGCATTGGTGGCGTGCAGTCCATCGACGTCCTTGTCGAACGAGATCGACTCCAGCACGCGCTGTGCGTTCAGGTGCCGGGGCAGCGGCAGTTGGACCAGGATGCCGTGCAGGGTCGGATCGGCGTTCAGACGATCGATCACATCAAGCAGTTGGGTTTCGCCCACATCGGCGGGCAGCTTCTCGAATACAGAACGGATGCCGCAGTCCTCGCAGGCCTTGATCTTGTTGCGCACGTACACCGCAGAGGCGGGATCGTCGCCGACCAGCACCACCGCCAGGCCTGGGCCTCGCCCCTGTGACGTCAACTGCGCCACGCGCGAGGTCAGTTCGTTACGAAGGCGGGCGGCCAGCGCCTTGCCGTCGATCAGGCGAGCGGTCATGGGATCAGGAGTCCAGGGCGGGGTGAACGCAATCAAGTCGGCGGGCGCGTGTCACGAGAAGACTCGTCCGCAGATCAGCGATGAGTGCGACGAGCGCGGGTGCGTGACGATTGATGCGCATGCGCTCGCACAAAGCACAAGGCCCGCATTTTACGCAGCGGGCCCTGGCTTCACAGGTGGATTTATGCCTCGCCAGCGCCACGCGCATCAGGTCGGCAACGGTGTTGGCCTTGAGCTTGTCCATGATGTTGGCGCGGTGCGCCTCGACCGTCTTGATCGAGATGCCCAGGTCGTCGGCGATCTGCTTGTTCAACCGGCCGGCCATGATGCGTTCGAGCACCTGTTGCTCGCGCGCGGTCAGGCGCGCCAGCAGCGACTGGTTCATCCGCTCGCGGTCGCGTCGAGCGGCGTCGTCTCGCGCCTGGACCAGCATCTTCTCGACCAGGCTCTTGAGCTTGGCCTGGTCGAACGGCTTCTCGATGAAGTCCGAGGCGCCCTTTTTCATCGTCGACACCGCCATTTGCACGTCGCCATGGCCGGTGATGAAGATGATCGGCAGCTGTGCGGTGCGGGCGATCAGCACTTCCTGCAGCTCGAGTCCGCTCATGCCGGGCATCCGCACGTCGAGCACGAGGCAGGCAATGGCACGATCGTCGAACGCGGCAAGGAAGCTCTCGGCGCTGTCGTACGTCTTGACCTTGTAGTTGACGCCCTCGAGCAGCCACTGCAGGGAGTCGCGGACTGCTTCGTCGTCATCCACCACGTAGACGACGCCCAGGGCTTCGGTGTTGTCGACGTCGTTGGCCGTCATCGTTGCATTCATTGCGCTGAGCTTCCGTTGCGAGTTGATTGGTATGCCGTGGCGCTCGGCGCGACATCACGCCGCCGCCTGATCGGGGCGGGTTTGACCTGTATTTGGCGGATTCTGTTCACTGCTGGCCGTCGTCGCAAGGGGCAGGGTAAACCGCATGATGGTGCCGCCGGCCGGCTCCGGATTCGCTTCGACCGTCAAGCGACCGTGATGAAACTCGACGATGGAGCGGCAGATGTTCAGGCCCATGCCCATGCCTTCGCTCTTGGTGCTGAAAAATGGCTGGAACAGGTTTTCCAGATGGGCCTCCGGGATGCCAATGCCGCGATCGATTACCAGGACTTGCGCCAGGTTGTCGCCGGTTCGGCTGACCTGCACGTCGATTCGGCGCACGCTGGCGCGCTCCATCGCCTCCATCGCGTTCTTGAGCAGATTCAACAGCACTTGCTCGATCAGGATCGGATCAACGTCCAGCGGGGGCAGATCCGGGGCCACCTGCGCAACGATCGTGAAGCCTTTCTTGCTGGCATCGATCTCGGCGAAGCCGACGGCGTCGTCGATGATGCGGGCGGCAGGCGTGGGACGACGGCGTGGCTCGCTGCGCTTCACGAACTCGCGGATGCGCCGAATGATCCGGCCGGCGCGCTGCGCCTGCATGCTCGTCTTCTCCAGCGCCGGCAACAGGTCTTCACGCGTTACCGGGCCGCGCGCCAGGCGCGCCAATGCGCCTTCGCTGTAATTGGTGATTGCCGTCAGCGGCTGGTTCAGCTCGTGGGCCAGCGACGAGGCCATCTCGCCCATCGTCATCAGGCGCGAGGTGAACTGCACCTTTTCCTGCTGCTGACGCACGATCTCCTCGGTGGCCTTGCGCAGCGTGATGTCGGTGGCGATCTGCAGGCGAGCGGCGCGGCCGTCGACCCAGCGGATCTCGCGCATGCGCACGTCGAACCAGCGCCCGGCGATCCCATCGCGCACCTCGGCTGACTGCTCGAAACTTCCGCGTCGCACGCCCGCCGCGAGGCTTTCGTGACCGTCCGTGCGGTGCCCGAACTCCTGCTGATAGGCGCGGTTGGCAAACAGCAGTTCATCGGCGCCTTCCGGTCCGGGTGCGACCACTGACACCGCCGCCTCCAGTGACTCGAGCACGGTGGTAAAGCGCTCCTGCGCGGCCGCGAGCTCGGTGCGGATGCGCTTTGACTCCGTGATGTCGGCCATCGACGTGACCCAGCCGATCTGGGTCCCAGCGTCATCGACCAGGGGCGACACGTACATCCGGGCATCGAAGCGGCTGCCATCCGGCCGTTGCACCACGGTATCGAACCCGGACGCATCGACCTCGCCAGCGAGAATCTGGTCCAGCTTGGCGCGCTGCGCCTGTGCCAGCTCGGGCGGCCAGTACGGAAACGGTGGGCCCCGATTGATCAGTTGCGCATCCGGCCAGCCGGTCATCTGACAGAAGGCCTTGTTGACGTAGCGCACCACACCCTGCGGATCGAGCACGCGCAGGCCGGTGGCGAGCGAGTCTTCCATGGCCCGGCGCAGCGATGTCTCTGCTACCAAGACACGATCGGCCCGCACCAGCTGCGTCGTGTAGCGCAGCAACGCGGTTAGCGCGATCCCTACCGCCCCTGCCAGGCCGGCGACCAGCCATGCCAGGGCGCGCCCGGTGAGGCGCGATTGCATGCGGAATGGACTCGCCTGCAGCGTGATGTTCGGTGGCAGCGGGGACAGGGTGGCCGCATAGGTCGGCGATCCCGTGGGCGGACCGCTGGCGCTGGTTGCGCCCAGCACGACGCCGTCGGCTAGCAGCAGGATGCGGTAGCGCTCGCGGGTGTCCAGCGACAGGCCATTGAGCAGCAGGTCGCGCGGGAGCACGTTCAGCAGCAGGGCTCCGATGTAGCGCCGATCGGCGTACACCGGCACCACCAGCGCCACCATGCTCGGCCGGCCGGCCACCTGCAACACGCCCCAGATGCCAATCGGCGAGCTGCGGGCCTGTTCCAGCAGCGACTCGAAGCTGGGGTCGACCGGCTCGTCCGGCAGCATGGGCAGGGCGCTGGCGGGCGCTGGCTGCCACACCAGGCGATCGGTCGCGTTCACGTACTTGATTCGCTGAATCTCTGGTTTGGCGGCAACGAGATCGTTGGCAAAGCGGTTGAAGCGCCGCTCATCGACCGAGCCGGCGCCGATCTCCAGCGCTGTTGCAGAGACCGACTCGACCAGACTCAAGAGGCGCGCATCGAGTTGCTGTGCGGCGGAGTCGAAGTCGCGCTGCAGCGTTTCCCGCTGCAGGGCCCGATCCTCGAACACGATGGCGACGAACAACGCCAGGATGAGCATGACGAGGGCGGCGATCGCGGCGAACGGCAACCAGGTGCCGCGTCGTCGCCGGTCGACCGGCAAGCCCAGCGCATCGAAGGCGGGCTGGCGGGCCGGGCGTTCACTGGAGTCGGTGCTGCCGATGGGTGGCATGGGATGGAGGAAGGCCGGAACGCGTAGCGGACGGTGCTACCGATTGCGCTTTTTGCATATGGATCGCAGCATGCGATCGATTATTGCCGACGAGGCGCAACTTCCAGGGCGGCATCTGGTTATTCCGCATTACAGGATTGAACGCCGCTATTTGAAAAAATGGCGATCGCTGATAAAGTCCTGCGATCGCTTTTCTTGCAGGCCGGTCCTCCCCGCACCAAGGTCTCGGCGAATTCCCGTCCTGCTTGCCACCACAGAGCGCTTCGCCGACAAGGAGCGCGCAGCTTAGGAGACAGACATGTCCGCTGTACCAAACTTTCCGCCGGCCGCCAATGATCCGCGCGATCCTGATGCGCTGGAAACGCGCGAGTGGATCGATGCGCTCGATGCGGTCCTCGAGCGCGAAGGGCCGGAACGCGCTCACTACCTGATCGAGCGCCTATCGGAGAAAGCGCGCCGCTCGGGCGCCTACATTCCGTTTTCCGCCAACACCGCGTACATCAACACGATCCCGGTGCACCTGGAGGAGCACACGCCAGGCGATCCGGTCATCGAGGAGCGGCTGCGCGCCTACATGCGCTGGAACGCGATGGCCACGGTGGTGCGGGCCAATCGTGGCGAGGGCGATCTGGGCGGTCACATCGCCAGCTACGCCTCGGTCGGCACGATGATGGAGGTGGGCTTCAACCACTTCTGGCGTGCGCCTCACGGCGACTTCGGCGGCGACCTGCTGTACCTGCAGGGCCACTCATCGCCGGGCGTCTACGCAAGGGCGTTCCTGGAAGGTCGCCTGACCGAACAGCAGTTGATCAACTTCCGGCGCGACGTCGACGGCAACGGCGTGACGTCGTACCCGCACCCCAAGCTGATGCCGGACTTCTGGCAGTTCCCGACAGTGAGCATGGGCTTGGGGCCGATCCAGGCCATCTACCAGGCACGCTTCCTCAAGTACCTGCACAACCGCGGCATCGCCAATACCGAAGGTCGCAAGGTCTGGGCTTTTTGCGGCGATGGCGAGATGGACGAACCCGAGTCGCTGGGCGCCATCGGCATGGCCGCGCGCGAGAAGCTCGACAACCTGATCTTTGTCGTCAACTGCAACCTGCAGCGCCTCGACGGGCCGGTGCGCGGCAACGGCAAGATCATCCAGGAGCTGGAAGGCGAGTTCCGCGGCTCCGGCTGGAACGTGATCAAGTTGATCTGGGGCTCGTACTGGGATCCGCTGCTGGCCAAGGACAAGGACGGCGCGCTGCTGCGGCTGATGGAAAGCACCGTGGACGGCGAGTACCAGAACTACAAGGCCAATGATGGTGCGTTTGTCCGCAAGAACTTCTTCGGCAAGGACCCGCAGACGCTGGAGATGGTCTCGCGCATGAGCGATGCCGATATCTGGCGTCTGAATCGCGGCGGCCACGACCCGCACAAGATTTACGCAGCGTTTTCGGCTGCCATGAAGCACGGCGGCCAACCCACGGTGATCCTCGCCAAGACCGTGAAGGGCTACGGGATGGGCAAGATCGGCGAAGGCAAGAACCCGACGCACCAGCTCAAGAAACTCGACGACGACGCGATCCGCGAGTTTCGCGACCGCTTTGCGATTCCGATTGCGGACGACAAGCTCGCCGACGTCCCGTTCTACCGGCCGGCCGACAACTCGCCAGAGATGAAGTACCTGCAGGAGCGCCGCCGCGCACTCGGCGGCTATCTGCCGCAGCGGCGTCGGGTGTCCGACGAGAAGCTTCCCACGCCGGCCCTTGAAGCGTTCAGCGCTGTGCTTGAGCCCACGGCGGAAGGCCGCGAGATCAGCACGACACAGGCGTTCGTGCGGGCGCTCACGCAACTGGTACGCGACAAGGCGATCGGCCCGCGCGTGGTGCCGATCATTCCCGACGAAGCGCGCACGTTCGGCATGGAAGGCATGTTCCGCCAGCTGGGCATTTTCAGCCAGCAGGGTCAGCTTTACGAGCCGGTGGATCGCGACCAGGTCATGTACTACCGCGAGGACAAGGCCGGACAGATCCTGGAAGAAGGCATCAACGAGGCCGGGGGGATGGCCGATTGGATCGCCGCGGCGACGTCGTACTCGACCAACAACCGCGTGATGATCCCGTTTTACATCCTCTATTCGATGTTCGGGTTCCAGCGCATCGGTGACCTGGCCTGGGCCGCGGGGGACATGCAGGCGCGCGGTTTCCTGCTCGGTGCCACCGCTGGGCGCACCACGCTCAACGGCGAGGGATTGCAGCACCAGGACGGGCACTCGCACCTGATGAGCGCCACCATCCCCAACTGCATCAGCTATGACCCGACCTACGCGCACGAAGTGGCGGTAATCCTGCAGGACGGCCTGCGGCGCATGGTGCAGGACCAGGAAGACGTCTGGTACTACATCACGCTGATGAACGAGAACTACCCGCACCCTGGCCTGAAGAAGGGGCAGGAGCAGGGCATTCTCAAGGGCATGTACCTGCTGCGCGAGGGTCCGGCCGGCAGCGGCATGGGGCGCTCGATCGCGCGCGTGCAACTGCTGGGCAGCGGCACCATCTTGCGCGAGGTGATGGCAGCGGCCGAGCTACTGGAGAAGGACTGGGCGGTGGCGGGCGATGTCTGGAGCATCACCAGCTTCACCGAGCTGCGGCGCGACGGCATCGAGGCGGAACGCCACAACCTGTTGCACCCGACCAAGCCGCCACGTGCAAGCTACGTGCAGCAGAACCTGGAGCGCAGCGCCGGACCGGTGGTGGCCTCGACCGATTACATGCGCCTGTTCGCCGACCAGATCCGACCCTACATTCCCCGCGGGCGCAGCTACACCGTGCTCGGCACCGACGGCTTTGGTCGATCGGACACGCGCGAGAAGCTGCGCGAGTTCTTCGAGGTGGACCGCCACTTCGTCGTCATCGCAGCATTGAAGGCGCTGGCCGACGAAGGCACGCTGCCGATGGCCAAGGTGGCCGAGGCGATCAAGAAGTACGGCATCGATCCGGACAAGCCGAACCCGGCCACAGTCTAGGCACGCAGCCGACACGAACAACAATCCTCCGGGCAGCGGGCTGCTGGCGCCAAGACGCCGCAGCAACCGCCCGACCCCAGAGACAAGGGTGCACGCGATGGGAAACATGGTCGAGATCAAGGTGCCGGACATAGGCGACTTCAAGGAAGTGGAAGTCATCGAGTTGCTGGTGAAGGCGGGCGACTTGGTGGGCAAGGAGCAGTCGCTGATCACGGTGGAGAGCGACAAGGCGTCGATGGAGATTCCGTCGTCGGCGGCGGGGAAGGTGAAGGAGCTGAGGGTCAAGCTCGGCGACAAGGTGGCCGAAGGCTCGCTGATCCTGGTGCTCGAGGCGGGCGACGGGGCCGCCGCCTCGGCGCCGGCTGCTGCGGCGCAGAGTTCCGCTCCCGTGGCGGCGCCGGTGCCCACGCCCGCACCCGCGCCCGCGCCCGCGCCCGCACCGCCGCCAGCGGCGGGTGCCTCGCCTGCATCGACGGCGTTTGCCACCGAAATGGGAGCCCGTCCAGCCGCGCAGCCGGCGTCGAGCGAGGCCGTGGCCAATCCGCATGCCTCACCTTCGGTGCGCAAGTTCGCGCGTGAGCTTGGTGTCGATCTGTCCGGCGTGCGCGGCAGCGGCTCGAAAGGGCGCATCACCCCCGACGACGTGCGCGAGTTCGTCAAGCGCGTGATGGCCGGTGGCGCGCGTCCCGCTGCGGGCGGGGCCGTGCCCCAGGGTAATGGCCTGCCCGGCCTGCTGCCGTGGCCGCAGGTGGACTTCGCCAAGTTCGGACCCATCGAGCGCGTGGAGATGTCGCGCATCAAGAAGCTGTCCGGCCCGAACCTGCATCGCAACTGGGTGACGATTCCGCACGTCACCAACCACGAGGACGCCGACATCACCGACCTGGAGGCTTTCCGCGTCCAGCTCAACAAGGAAAACGAGCGCAACAAGGATGCCGCCAAGCTCACCATGCTGGCGTTCCTGATCAAGGCCTGCGTGGCCACGCTCAAGAAGTTCCCGGACTTCAACGCCTCGATCGACGCCGCCAGCGGCGACGCGATCATCCGCAAGAACTATTGGCACATCGGCTTCGCCGCCGACACGCCCAACGGCCTGGTGGTGCCGGTGATCAAGGACGCGGACAAGAAAGGCATCTTCGACATTGCCGCCGAGAGCTCCGCGCTGGCTGCCAAGGCGCGCGACGGCAAGCTCTCGCCGGCCGACATGCAGGGCGGCACCTTCAGCATCAGTTCGCTCGGCGGCATCGGCGGCACTTATTTCACGCCGATCATCAATGCACCTGAGGTGGCGATCCTCGGTGTGTGCCGCGCCGGCATGAAGCCGGTGTGGGACGGCCAGCAGTTCGCCCCGCGCCTGATGCTGCCGCTGTCGCTGTCCTGGGACCATCGCGTGGTGGACGGTGCCTCGGCGGCGCGATTCAACGCGCATCTGGCAAGCCTGCTGGCGGACTTCCGCCGGGTGATGCTCTGACCTCGTGAGTGCGGATCCGTGTCGCCGGCGCAGCCGGCACGGCACGGGTCGCGCTGCATGCACCGTTTCCCATGACCACCATCGTCGTCGTCAAGAAGGATCGCGAGATCGCGATCGCCTCCGATGCGCTCGTCACCTTCGGCGAGACGCGGCTGCCGCATGGTTATGAGGTCAACGAGAAAATCTTCCAGGTCGGTGATGCCTACATCGGTCTGGCGGGCAGCACCGCCCACTTCGCCGTGCTGGCCGACGCGCTGCGCGGGATGGGCGATGACAGTCGGTTCGGTAGCCGGGTGCAGGTATTCGGCACCTTTCAGAAGCTGCATCAGGTGCTCAAGGAGAAGTACTTCCTGAACACCAAGGAAGAGGATTCGGACCCCTACGAGTCGTCACAGATCACCGCGGTGATCGCCAGTCCGGCCGGCATCTTCGGCGTGTATTCATACCGTGAAGTATTCAGCTTTGATCGCTTCTGGGGCATCGGCTCGGGCCGCAACTTTGCCCTCGGCGCGATGTATTCCGCGTATGAACGCGCCGGATCGGCCAAGCGCATTGCCGAACTGGGTGTCAAGGCCGGATGCGAGTTCGACAAGAGTTCAGCGCTGCCGGTGCGGGTGTTCAGCCTGGCCACCGGCGAGCCCGCCCCCGAACAACAAGGACAGAACCCATGAGCACGACGATCGAGATCAAGGTGCCGGACATAGGCGACTTCAAGGAAGTGGAAGTCATCGAGTTGCTGGTGAAGGCGGGCGACGTGGTGGGCAAGGAGCAGTCGCTGATCACGGTGGAGAGCGACAAGGCGTCGATGGAGATTCCGTCGTCGGCGGCGGGGAAGGTGAAGGAGCTGAAGGTCAAGCTCGGCGACAAGGTGGCCGAAGGCTCGCTGATCCTGGTGCTCGAGGCGCAGGCAGGTGCTGCCGCGACCGCGCCGGCGCCTGTGCCGTCCTCCACGCCTGCGGTGGCTGCCGCCACGCCGGCACCGGCCGCGGCCCCGACGCCGGCGATCCAGGCCGCTCCGGCGTTCGGCGGCAAGGTCGATCTCGAGTGCGAGGTGCTGGTTTTGGGGGCCGGCCCCGGGGGCTACTCCGCGGCGTTCCGCGCCGCCGACCTCGGCAAGAAGGTGGTGCTGGTCGAGCGCTATGCGTCGCTCGGCGGGGTGTGTCTGAATGTGGGCTGTATTCCGTCCAAGGCGCTGCTGCACGTGGCGGCGGTGATGGACGAGGCGGCGCACTTCGCCGATATCGGTGTCGCCTTCGGCCCGCCAACGGTCGATCTGGCCAAGCTGCGCGCGCACAAGGACAAGGTGGTCGGCAAGCTCACCGGCGGCCTGGCGCAGATGGCAAAGATGCGCAAGGTGACGGTGGTGCGCGGCTACGGCAGCTTTGTCGACCCGCATCACCTCGCGGTCGAAGCGACCGACGGGCCGGGGCAGGACAAGTCGGGTGGCTCGCAGGTCATCCGCTTTGCCAGCGCCATCATCGCCGCCGGCTCGGCGCCCGTGCGGCTGCCGTTCATGCCCGAGGACGACCGCATCTTCGATTCCACCGGCGCACTGCAACTGCACGAGGTGCCGCAGAAGATGCTCGTCATCGGTGGCGGGATCATCGGTCTCGAGATGGCCAGCGTGTACTCGACGCTGGGCGCGCGCATCGATGTGGTGGAGATGCTCGACGGCCTGATGCCGGGGGCCGATCGTGACCTCGTCAAGGTGTGGCTCAAGCGCAACCAGCCGCGCTTCGACCGCGTGATGCTCAAGACGCGCACGGTCGGCGTCGAGGCCAAGCCCGATGGCCTGTTTGCGAGCTTTGATGGCGAGGGTGCGCCGCCAGGGCCGCAGCGCTACGACGCCATCCTGCAGTCGGTGGGCCGCAGCCCCAATGGGCGCAAGATCGGTGCGGAGAAGGCCGGCGTCACCGTCACCGACCGCGGCTTCATCGAGGTCGATTCTCAGATGCGCACCAATGTGCCGCACATCTTTGCCATCGGCGATGTGGTCGGCCAGCCGATGCTGGCGCACAAGGCAGTGCACGAAGGCCATGTGGCGGCCGAAGCCGCCGCCGGCGAGAAGTCGCACTTCGACGCGCGGGTGATCCCGTCGGTGGCCTACACCGATCCCGAGATCGCCTGGGTAGGCGTCACCGAAGACGAGGCCAAGAAGACCGGCCGCAAACTCACCAAGGGCGTGTTTCCATGGAGCGCATCGGGCCGCGCCATCGCCAATGGCCGCGACGAAGGTTTCACCAAGCTGCTGTTCGATGCTGAAACGCACCGGATCGTCGGCGGTGGCATCGTCGGGACGCATGCGGGTGACTTCATCGGTGAGGTCGCCCTGGCGATTGAAATGGGGGCCGACGCGGTCGACATCGGCAAGACGATCCACCCGCATCCCACCCTGGGCGAGACCATCGGGCTGGCGGCCGAAGTCGCCGAAGGCAGTTGCACCGACCTGCCGCCGCCGCGTCGCTGAGCCGCAGCTGCAGCGCGGTGAAGGGCGGTGTCAGGGAACGGTTCAGCCGCCCGGATGAATCCATCTGCGGGCGGGGTAGGACAGAGTTATTGATCGTCACGGCTTGACGCATCGCGTTAAGGCGTTACCCTACGCGCACGAATCGTCAGTTGCGCGCGGCCGGCAGCGGTGGCCCGCGTGCGACTCAAAGGGTCAGCCATGGGATTTCTCCCGTTCGCCTCCGGTGGTGGCGCCAGTCTCGCGCCCGAAACCGTCTCCGTTCCCGGTCAGGTCCATGCCTGGTCCGACCCGCTGACGTGGAGCGGCCGGCTGCCCGGCCGCCGTGATGTCGTCCAAGTCCCGGCCGGCCGTTCGCTGCTGATTGACCAGGACATCGACATCGCCGCGTTGGAGATCGCCGGTGAGGTGCACTTTGCCGATCGCGACATTCGCGTCGAATGCGACGGCATCCTGGTCACCGGCGCAGGCGTGATGCGCGCGGGCGCCAGCGCCGCGCCGTTCGCCCACCGCCTCACGCTGACACTGGGCTGCACGCCCGAACGCGATCTGATCGACGGCCTCGGCAGCAAATTCATGGCGGCGGTCAATGGCGGTCGCATCGAACTCAATGGCCCCCGCCGCACCGGTTGGGTGGTGTTGGGAGACACGGTGGCACCGGGCGCCATCGTGATCCGTCTGGCAGAGCCGACCGACTGGAACGCCGGCGATCGCATCGCCATCGCCTCCGGTGGAGCCGAGTTGCCGCTGGTAGAGGAACGCACGGTCTTCGGCATGTCGCCCGACGGTCTGCACGTGACGCTCGACGCGCCGATGCAGCACCGCCATCTTGGTCAGCACGGCCGCGTGCGCAACGCGCTGCCGGGCGCCATTGCCAAGGTCGCGCTGTTGTCGCGCTCCATCGTGGTCGAGGGCGATACCAATGCCTCGCGCACCAGCATTGGCGCCCATTGCATCATCGCCGGCCATGCCCCCGGCGAGCCGTTCCCGGACAATGCGCGCGGTTCGGTCGGCAGCTTCACCGGCGTCGAGTTCCGCCGCATGGGCCAGTTCAATCGGACCAACCGCTATCCGCTGTATTGGCATGCCAACGGCGACGTGCCCGGCAACCAACTCGTCGACTGCGTGATCCACCAGTCCTTCCAGCGCGGCGTGGTGGTGGCCGACACCCGCGGCGTGCGCCTGCATGGCAACGTCGTCCACAAGCCGCTTGGTCATGGCTTCATCGTCGACCAGGCCGATCAGGCGCAGGACGTGGCGACCATGCTCACCACCAACTTGACGATCCGCCCGCGGCGCGTGCGCTTTGCTGATCCGGCGATGCGCGATCTCTACGAGCGCCGCCCGCGCAGCCTGTGGATCTCCGACGCGCGCCGCCCGGCGGGCGAAGGCATCAGCGAGTAGACCCACGCAGCAGCGCCGCTGCCCGCCGCTGCCGCCTTGGCAGTCGGTACGTGCCGCGTCGCTATGATCCGCGGCGTTTGCTGCCCTTGCGGATCTGAATCCCGATGTCTCCCCAGGATGAACTCAAGCGCGCGGTCGCGCGCGCGGCCGTGCCCTTCGTGCCGGCCCATGCGGTGATCGGCGTCGGCACCGGCTCCACCGTCGACTGCTTCATCGACGCGCTGGGCGAGGCCGGCGTGCAGCTTGCCGGCGCGGTGTCCAGTTCAGAGCGCAGCACGGCCAAGCTGCGCGCACTCGGCGTGCCGATCCTCGACTGCAATGACGTCGATTCACTGCCTGTCTACATCGACGGTGCGGACGAGATCGACCCCGGCTTCAGCATGATCAAGGGTGGCGGTGCCGCGCTCACGCGCGAGAAGATCGTCGCCGCCATCAGTACGACTTTCGTGTGCATTGCCGACGCCAGCAAGCGCGTGCCCGTGCTCGGCCGTTTTCCGCTGCCGGTCGAAGTGATCCCGATGGCGCGGCGCCAGGTGATGCGCCAGTTGGCCGAGCTGGGCGGCGAGCCGGTGTGGCGCGAGGGGGTGCTGACCGACAACGGCAACCTCATCATCGATGTCCGCGGGCTCACCATTGACGATCCGCGCGCCACCGAGGCGCGCATCAACCAGATCGCCGGCGTTGTGACCAACGGCCTGTTCGCCGCCCGCGGCGCCGACGTGCTTTTGCTGGGCACCGCCGACGGCGTGCAGCGCCTCGATCGGCCCTGAGCCAGATGCAAGCACCGGCCCGCGACTGTGCCGGCCGGACGGTGACGTGACCGCGGACCGCCGGCAGCGGCGTGTGTGGCGCCGGGTGGCTGCCGCGCTCGCCGCCGTGGCGCTGGCGCCGCTCACTTATCTGGGGGCAGCCCTGCTGCTCGGCGTGGTGGCCGTACATGCCGACTGGCAGCCGACGCCGGAAGAGGCCGGCGGCGTGCCCATCTGGCTGCGGACCAACGGCGTGCATGCCGACCTCGTGTTGCCGGCGCGTGAGCCTCACGATTTCACGCGCGAGTTTCCGCGCGCTGAGCTGATCGACCCGCGGCGCGAACCCTCGGCGCTGCCTTTCAATTGGATCGCCTTCGGCTGGGGCGATCGCGCCTTCTATCTGAACACGCCGACCTGGGCCGATCTGGACCCGGGCGTCGCCTGGCGTGCGCTCACCGCGCAGGGACCGAGCGCGATGCATGTCGAGTACGTCCGCCGTCCGGAAGACTTCGACGTGCGCCTGCTGTGGCTCGGCGAAGACGAGTACGCGCGCCTGGTCGCATACGTGCGCGGTGGCTTTCATCGCGCGTCACCGGCCGCCACGCCGAGCCGCATCGATCATCCCGGCTACGGCGCCACCGACGCCTTCTTCGAAGGCGTGGGTAGCTACAGCGCCGTGCTTACCAGCAACGAGTGGGTGCGCCGCGGGCTCGCGCAGGCGGGCGTGCGCACCGCGCGCTGGGCACCGTTCGATCGGGCGCTGCTGTGGCAGGCGCAGCGCGTCGGCATGCCGACGCGACCGTTGCCGGGTCGGTGAGAAGGTGATGCGATGCGTGCCTTGCCACTTCGAAAAAGTTGATGGCGATCAGACCACCACCCTCGGTGCCGTGGTGCAGGCCGGTGCGCAGCTGCTGACCGTGGTGCCGCAAGGCGACGTGCTCCGTGCCGAAGCCGTGCTCGCCAATGACGACATCGGCTTTGTGCAGGTGGGGCAGACCGCCAAGTTCAAGTTGGCGGCGTATCAGTTCCAGAAGTACGGCTTGCTCGAAGGGCGCGTGGTCAATCTCAGTGCCGATGCGGTGGAGCCCAATGAGGCGGCCAAGGCCACCGGCAGCGCCTATGCAGCGCCGCAGCTGGCGTACAAGGCGGTGATCGAGCTTGCGGCACAGAACCTCGTGCTGCCGAACGGCGCGCCGTTGAGGCTTACGCCCGGCATGGCGGCGACGATCGAGATCCACCAGGGGAGAAGGACGGTGATGGAGTACCTGTTGAGTCCGGTGCAGCGGGTGACGAGCGAGGCGGGGAGGGAGCGATGAGTGCGGTGGGCAAGGTCATTGCAGCCGTTCTTCTCGCGCCGGTCGTAGTCGTCGTCGCTGGCATCGGTGGATGCGAGGCGCGGAAGACGTACTACGACTGGCAGGTGCGGAAGATGTGCGAGAAGGACGGCGGTGTAGTTATCTATGAACGAGTGGCGCTATCGCGAGCCGACTACGAAAAGCTTGGTGGCTTGAAGGGCGAGGTCCCGATTCTCGAGGAGCGCTCCGCCGATCCAGGATATCCCTATGTTTCACAGACCACACGCACAAACGTGCGCGAATCGAACCCTTGGATCTGGCGCAGTGAGTCCGTCTACAAGCGGCGCTCTGATGGAAGAACGCTGGCGCGACTCATCACCTACTCAAGGGTGGGGGGAGACTTCCCGACCTTCGCGCATCCCTCCAGCTTCTCTTGCCCAGAGCACACAACGTTAGTTTCACAGGCTCGCAGCGTTTTCGTGATTGAGGGGGAAAGGAAATGACTCAGATTGCGACGTTCCTTGAAAACGCCGAACTGGCGCTAGCGGCATACGCAACGCTCGTTCCAGAACTCACCAATACGCAGCCTCAGCGAGATGCACTTGTCCGCGCAGGAATGTCATCGCCGCAAGCCGAGGAGTTCGCGCGCAGGTATCCCACTGTTGTCAGTCATTACAACGACACGTCCACCAGCTTCAGTGCCACTGCCTTCGCCGCAGCTGACGGTCAGTTGCATCTCGCCATTCGAGGCACGAAAGAGCCGGGCGACTTTGCGCCGACGGATGCCAACATCGGGCTCTACGGTTTCGGCTTGGACCAAGTCGTGGCCATGGTCAACTGGTGGCGCCGAGCCACGGCCAGTCCAAGCACGTCCGTTGTTCAATGGACACTGACGGAGTATCCGCCGACGCTTGAACCCGCGACGACAAGTGCCGTCTACCTGCGCACAGGTCCGGACGGCGCGCCTCTACCTCCGGCCCGCCGTAACCGTACCCGGCACCGGCGAACTCGTGAATGCTCTTGCCGCGGATCCGCGAGTCAACGTCAGCCGGGCTAAAGGGGCCAAGTTCGAGTTCTTTTCGCAGAAGTCCCAACCATGCCATGGGGCAGGGGTCGCCGCCAATCTGACGCCGTCAGCCTCGATCGCGAACTGCGTGAGGTGGGTCACCCATGACGGCGTCGCGCAGCGCGAGCGCGCATGGCGGTGGCGTGCGGCGGCGTGAATCGCGTCACATCGACAAAACACCCGAGGAGACGCCATGCACCGCCGCCGTCAACTGTTCCTCGCCACGCTCGTCGCGCCACTTGCGGCCGGGGTCGCTCGCCCAAGTCCGTGCGTAGTCTGTCGACGCTGCCCAGCTGCCCGAGGCCAAGCGCACGCGGCTGGCGCTTTATGTGGCGGCGCGCGACGTGCCGGCGCTCATCAGTGCGAGCGGTGGACCCGCCAAAGTGCTGTTCCTGGACGTGCGCACGCGTGCAGAAGCGATGTACGTGGGCATGGCCGATGGCATCGACGCGCTGGTGCCGTATGTCGAGCATCAGGAGCT
>LNFM01005976.1_pt1 | contig 20460 bp, 21 predicted proteins | sample 596031 | NCBI WGS metagenome assembly LNFM01 (sample SAMN04254537, study PRJNA301005) | activated carbon metagenome | isolation source: dual media filters at the Ann Arbor, Michigan drinking water treatment plant | place: USA: Ann Arbor | reverse complement strand
CTTGCTACTCACGGTTCAGTGCTGGGCACAGACCGCGGGACGGCCCCTCATCCTCCAGGGATCGTACCCGGCGGGCGCGCCGGGCGGGGCATGGTCAAAGGTTCGTGGTGGCGGGCTGCCACCGGCCACGAAAAAGGCCGCCCCGGGGAAGAGACCCGGGCGGCCTGGGTATTACGTACTGCGTGGCAACGTATCAAAAATACAGCACAGAACCTGCTGAACCTGTGAATCGCTTTTTGCAAAGCAGCATCGCGGATGCTGCTGGGCTGCTGGCAGTGCCTGCATGAATGTCGGCCGCCGCCGCCGATCCGCCGTGAAATCGCCCATAGCCCGACACCTGGAGCGCGCCCAATCCCTGCCCCCAACCGGCCAGGAGGCCCGCCATGTCCCCGTTTCCGACTCGAGCGACGCTGCTACTGGCTTCCCTTCTCGGTCTCGCCGGCTGCGCCAGTGTGCCGCTCGACTCGGCGCAGGAGGATGCCAGGGGCAAGCAGTTCGCGCCGCCGCCGCCCGACCGGGGCTCGCTCTATGTCTACCGCCAGGGCCCCATGGGCGCGCCCGTGTCGCTGGGCGTCACGCTGGCCGGCCGGCCCGAGACCAGGCTCGCCCAGGATACATTTGTGTGGCTCGAACCCGCGCCTGGCGCGATCGACGTCAGGTGCGCCGGCACCGACGGCGGCGCCGACACAGTGGTGAACGTGGGACCGGGCGAAACCCGCTTCGTCGAAGTGGCCTACCGCCCCGGCCTGATGGGCAGCCGCTGCGCGGTGACGGAAGTGGCGGAGGCCCAGGGCCGCGCGGCGGTGCTTCAGGGCAAACGGGCGGTGGGGCCGTAGGCCGACGCACCAGAATCATGCTGATATGAAAGCGATCTGAAAGCCCGACCGACACCGGCTGTGTTCAATACGAGACGGTTGCGGGACTCGCCTTTCGCTATTCTCAGAGCCGCTGGTTCGGTCCCCCCAACCAGCAGGCTGTAAGTACCAAGAGAGGCCCCGCCAGCCCCCAGCCGGCGGGGTTTTCCTTGAGTGCGCGTGGACGATGGCAGGACGCGGCCCGGGCTTCGGGCCTTGCCCGCACCGCTGTCACTTCCTCTCACTGAACGGGCTTGGCCGGCGCACGTCTTCAGGGCGTGACCCTCTGACAGCCCGCGCCCTGCCAGCGATAACCCTGGGCCGCGCTGCTCACCATGGTCCACTCGACGATGCAGCTCTGACGCACGAGCGTCGGCGGGAACCCGCCCATCGGCACCCAATAGCCGCCGCCCCATCCCCAGCCCCAACCGCCCCACCGCGAATACAGAGGCGGCGTGCCGGGATCGATGTAGGAGGTGTCCCAGCGCCATTGCAGGATCCTGGTGCCATCCTCGAGCTGGTAGGTGTTGTCCGGGATGCGGCCCATGCTTTTCAGCAGCCCGGCTTCGGGTGCGCCGGCCATCTCGCGCAACTGGGTGTCGAAGACCGCCTCGCGCTCCGCGCGCGTGGAGCGCATGGGTGCGAAGAGAACCGGGTCCGTCACACACCACGGAAAAGGGGCGGAAAGCCATGCCCCGCCCCTCTCCTTGCCGTCCCAAACGAAGGGCCTAGGCGGCCCAGTCGCGGCGGATGCGTTCGATGTCGGTCTCGCTCGGCTTGTACGGCGGGCGCTTGGGATCGAAGCTGGACCAGCCTTCGCTCCGATAGGCGCCACCGCGTTCGACCGGGTCGATCGGGTCGTAGGTGTCGAGAACGCCCTCGAGTCGGGCGGCGTTCCGGTCCTCGACCCGCGCGCTCACCAGCGTACCGCCGCGGCGAACCGATTCGGCATAGACGTCGGCGTGTTCCCTCGACACACCCGCATCGACCAGGGCGCCGACGACGCCGCCCGTGACGGCACCGGCGGCGGCGCCGACCGCGGTCGCCGCCAGCCAACCGGCCGCGACGACCGGGCCGAGGCCGGGAATGGCCAACAGGCCGAGGCCCGCCAGAAGACCGGCGCCGCCGCCCAGAGCGCCACCGATCCCGGCGCCCGTCGCACCGCCCGATACTTCGTCGACGTCGGCATAATCGGCGCTGACGTACTTGTTGGCCACCAGGCTGATGTCCTTCGAGGGCACGCCGGAGGCTTCGAGAGCGCGCACGGCCTCGCGGGCCTGCGCATAGGAGTCATAGACTCGGCTGATGGTTTTCATGATGTAGACCTTTCCTTGAGGTGATCTGCGGGGTTAGCGGGCAGCCTGGGCAACCACGACGTTGCCCTTGAAGTCGATGGCGATCGGCACGGACTTGCCGTCCTCCATGGCCGTGCCGCGCCAGATGCCGTCGCCGTCCTTGGTCAGGCTCGAGACGCTCGTGTAGCCGTGAGCCCACGCGCGATCCTTGGCCTGGGCCTCGGTGAAGCTGTTGGCGCCCTTGAGCGGCGCGCCTTCGTCGGCCTTGCGCGGCGCGTAGACATCGGCCTTGCAGGCTTCCATGAACGAGGCCTGCGTCAGCTTGCCGTCGCCGCTCAATTTGTAGTCGTTGACCCGGATCGCCGCTGCGTAGCGCAGCGACTCGGTGTCGGAGAGCACGCCGTCATTGTTGACATCGGCCTTCTTCCACATCGCCTGGCAATCCGCATCGGATGCGGCAACGGCGGGCAAAGCAAGACACGTCGCCGCCACGGAAATCAGAACCGTCAGTTTTTTCATGTTGTCGTCCTCCAGTGGGGTCGACCCTTCCGGTCGGCTGGATCTGCCCGGTCAACAGCCGAGCGTGCGGTTGGTTCCCGCAGGATTCGCCGTCGGAACCGACGCGTCGCAAACCACGTTCACCCCCGGTGGCACCCGGGAGTTATGCAATGAAGAAGGCAAAGCGGCAGTCCGTGAACACCATCGGCGGGGGCAACGGCGGCGAGACCCACCAGACCACGGTCTCCGCGAAGAACACGCTCACGACCAACCAGGGCGTGGCGATTTCCGACAACCAGAATTCGCTCAAGTCCGGCGCGCGCGGGCCGACCCTGCTGGAGGATTTCGTCCTTCGCGAGAAGATCACTCATTTCGATCACGAGCGGATTCCCGAGCGCATCGTCCATGCCCGGGGCAGCGGCGCGCACGGCTATTTCCAGCCCCTGAAGAACCTGTCGCGCCTGACCAAGGCCGACTTCCTGCAGGATCCGAACAAGCGCACCAAGGTCTTCGTGCGCTTCTCGACGGTGGCGGGCGGCGCGGGTTCGGTCGACACACCGCGCGACGTGCGCGGCTTCGCCGTAAAGTTCTACACCGAAGAAGGCAACTTCGATCTCGTCGGCAACAACATCCCGGTATTCTTCATCCAGGATGCGATGAAGTTCCCCGACCTGGTGCATGCCGTGAAAATGGAGCCGGATCGCGGCTTCCCGCAGGCGGGCTCGGCGCACGATACCTTTTGGGATTTCGCCTCGCTGATGCCCGAGAGCATGCACATGCTGATGTGGGCGATGTCGGATCGCACCATCCCGCGCTCGCTGCGCCATATCGAAGGCTTCGGCGTCCATACCTTCCGGCTGGTCAACGCCAAGGACGAATCGACCTTCGTGAAATTCCATTGGCGGCCGAGCCTCGGTGCCGCTTCCACGTTGTGGGAAGAGGCGGTGAAGATCGCCGGCGCCGATCCGGATTTCCAGCGCCGCGATCTCTGGGAAGCGATCGATGGAGGCGACTTCCCCGAATGGACGCTAAGCGTCCAGGCCTTTGACCAGGCCACCGCCGACAAGCTCGACTTCGACATCCTCGACCCGACCAAGCTCATTCCGGAGGAGATCGTTCCGCTAACGCCGATCGGCCGCATGGTGCTCGACCGGAACCCGGCGAACTTCTTCGCCGAGACCGAGCAGGTGGCCTTCCATCCCGGCCATGTCGTGCCCGGTATCGATTTCACGCCCGATCCGCTGCTGCAGGGCCGCCTGCATTCCTACATCGACACGCAGCTCTCCCGCCTGGGCGGGCCCAACTTCCACGAGATACCGATCAACCGGCCGGTCTGCCCGATGCGCAACTTCCAGCGCGACGGTCACATGCGCTTGGCCGTGCCGTCGGGCCAAGTGAACTACGAGCCCAATTCGCTCGATCCCGACAGTCCGCGCGAGAACCGCCTGAAGGGCTTCGCGAGCTTCCCCGACTCCAATGCCGGCCCGAAGCTGCGCCAGCGTCCGGAAACCTTCGCCGACCATTATTCGCAGGCGCGGCAATTCTGGCGCTCCATGACGGTGCCGGAGCAGGGTCACATCGTGGGCGCCTTCACCTTCGAGCTGAGCAAGGTCGAGACGCCGGAGATCCGCCGGCGCATGCTGGGCCATCTCGACCTGATCGAACCCGAACTCGGGGCGCGCGTCGCCACGGCGATGAACATGAAGGGCAAGGCGGAGAAGATCACCCCGGCCGTCGCGCCGCGCGACGATCTCGATCCATCCCCCGCGCTCAGCCTCGTCGGCAAGGCGCCGGCCACCCTCAAAGGCCGCTGCGTCGCCGCTCTGGTGACCGACGGCAGCGATGCCCGGGCGGTGGAACGCCTGCGCCAGGCGCTGACCAAGGAAGGCGCCAAGCTCAAGCTGATCGCGCCGAAGATCGGCAAGATGGCGAACGGGCTCGTTCCCGATCAGACGGTCGAGGGCGCACCCTCGGTGCTGTTCGATGCCGTCGTCCTGCTGCCGTCGCAGGCGGGCGCCAAGGCTCTCGCCGGCGTGGCGGCCGCGATCAACTGGGTGCGTGACTCTTTCGGGCATCTGAAGGCAATCGGCTTCAACGACGCGGCCAGGCCCCTGCTCGACAAGGCCGGTGTCGCGCCGGATGACAAGCTCGGCGTGATTTCGTTCGAGGCCGCACGCGGCCTGGAAACCTTCATCGCGACGGCCAGGAAGCATAAGGTCTGGGATCGGGAGAAGCTTGTGCAGCCGCCGCGGTAAGAGATGCGCAACGACAGTCTCACGAAGTATCGTACCAAACGTGACTTCACCAAGACCCAAGAACCGGCCGGCAGGAAAGCCGTGCCGGCTTCGGGGCAACTGCGCTTCGTCATTCAGCGCCACGACGCCACGCGCCTGCACTACGACTTCCGGCTCGAACTCGACGGCACGTTCAAGTCCTGGGCGGTGACTCGCGGTCCCTCGATCGATCCGCATGACAAACGGCTGGCGGTCGAGGTCGAGGACCATCCCCTCGACTATGGAGATTTCGAGGGCACCATTCCCAAAGGCCAGTATGGCGGCGGCACGGTACAGCTCTGGGATCGTGGTTACTGGCTGCCGGATGGCGATCCGCACCAGGGCCTGAAGCGCGGCGATCTGAAATTCACGCTTGCCGGGCACCGTCTCAGCGGAAGCTGGGTGCTGGTGCGCATGAAATGGGACCGTAAGGGCGGCCAAAGGAACAAGGGAGGGCGGACCAACTGGCTGTTGATCAAGCATCGCGACGGCGCGGCGCGCGAAGGCGATGGCGACAGGTTGCTGAAGGACCCCAGGTCGGTCGCCTCGGGCCGGACTCTGGAGGAGATCGCGGCCGGGGCCAATCGTGCCGCGACGCCTTTCATGAAGACGACGACAAAGCCTGTGGCCAGGACCCGGAAGACCGTATCGCTGCCACGCTTCGTCGAGCCGCAGCTCGCCAAACTGGTGGAGCGCGCCCCGTCGGCGGCGGGCTGGGCGCACGAGGTCAAGTTCGACGGCTATCGGTTGCAACTACGCGTCGAGGACGGCGAGGCCACCTTGCGCACGCGCACGGGGCTCGACTGGACGAACAGGTTCTCCGTCCTCGCCGAGACCGGCGCGAAACTGCCGAATTGCATTCTCGACGGCGAGGCGGTGGCGCTCGACCGTCAGGGCGCGCCCGATTTCGCGGCGTTGCAGGCGGCCCTCTCCGAAGGCAGTTCGAAGGACTTGATCTTTTTCGCCTTCGACCTGCTGTTCGCCGATGGCGAGGATCTGCGGCCGCTGCCGCTGTCCGAGCGCAAGACGCGGCTGAAGACGCTGCTGGCCGGCCTCAACGGCATGCAGCCCGCGCTGCGCTACGTCGATCACTTCGAGACGGCGGGCGATGCGGTCCTGCAATCGGCATGCCGCATGCATCTCGAGGGCATCGTGTCGAAGGAACTCGATGCGCCCTACCGTTCCGGTCGCGGCAGCAGTTGGCGAAAAGCCAAGTGCCGGGCGGGCCACGAGGTAGTGATCGGCGGCTGGACCAGCGAGGGCAACCGCCTGCGCTCGCTGCTGGCTGGCGTCCATAAGGGCAAGAAGCTGGTCTACGTCGGCCGCGTCGGCACCGGTTTTAGCGAGGCCACGGTCCGCAGGTTGTTGCCGCGGCTAAAGGAGGTCGAGAGCGAGACCAGCCCCTTCGCTTCAGGCGCTAGCCCGCCCAAGGAGGCCAACATGCGTTGGGCGAGGCCCGAGCTGGTAGCCGAGATCGAATTCGCCGGCTGGACCGGCGGCGGCAGCGTGCGGCAGGCGGCCTTCAAGGGCCTGCGCGCTGACAAGCCGGCCGACGAAGTCGAAGCCGAGACTCCTGCCAAGCCGGAGAAGGCGAAGATGGCAAAGCCCACGACGGGAAGAGCCGTCGTGATGGGCGTCTCGATCTCCCATCCCGACAAGCCCTTGTGGCCGGACGAGAAACCTCCCGTCACCAAGCTCGACCTCGCGCAGTATTACGAAGCGGTCGGCGACTGGATGATAGATCATCTGAAGGGCCGGCCCTGCTCGATCGTGCGCACGCCCGACGGCATCGCGGGCCAGACCTTCTTCCAGCGCCACGCCATGGCCGGCTCCTCCAACCTGATCGAGGAGGTGAAGGTCAAAGGCGACAGGAAGCCTTACCTGCAGATCGACCGGGTCGAGGCGCTCGCCGCCGTGGCGCAGATGGGCGCCACCGAGCTCCATCCCTGGAACTGCCAGCCCGGCAATCCCGAACTGCCGGGCCGCCTGGTGTTCGACCTGGATCCCGCGCCCGACGTGACATTCGCGGCGGTGATCAAGGCCGCGCTGGAAGTCCGCAAACGCCTCGAAGCGCTGGGTCTGGCGGCGTTCTGCAAGACCACGGGCGGCAAGGGGCTGCATGTCGTGGCGCCGCTGACCGCCGACAAGAAGAGCCCGGACTGGGACACCGCGAAGACCTTCGCCAGGGAAATCTGCCGCCGCATCGCCGACGCCGCCCCCGAGCGGTTCGTGCTCAGCATGGCGAAGAAGGAACGCATCGGCCGCATCTTCCTCGACTATCTGCGCAACGACCGCACGGCCACCGCCGTGGCGCCGCTGTCGTCGCGCGCCCGCGCCGGCGCCACCGTGTCGATGCCGATCGAGTGGAGCCAGGTGAAGACAGGACTCGATCCAAACAAGTTCACGATCCGCACCGCGCCCGCGCTCCTGAAGAAGAGCAAGCCGTGGAAGAACTACGACAAGTCGGCGCGACCGCTGCGCGGCGCCATCGAACGTCTCCTGAAAACAAAAGCATGAGATCCATCATGGCCAAGACCCAGCACAAAGCGATGAAGCCGACCTGGGAGGGCCATCTGCGGCTCTCGCTGGTGACCTGCCCCGTCGCCCTCTTCTCGGCGACCGAGCGCAGCGCCGATGTTCACTTCAACCTGATCAATCCCAAGACCAACAACCGCATAAAAATGCAGACCGTCGACGCCGGCACCGGGGACCCGGTCGAGCGCGGCGACCTGGTGAAGGGCTTTGCCGTCGCCAAGAACAAGTACGTGCTGCTCGACAAGGAAGAGCTCGACGCGGTGAAGCTCGAGTCGACGCGGATCATCGACATCGAGGAGTTCGTCGATGCCGCCACCATCGACCGCATCTACTGGGACGAACCCTACTACCTGGCGCCCGCCGGCAAGACCGGCGTCGACGCCTTCGCCGTGATCCGGGCCGCCATGGTCAAGCAGAAGAAGGTGGCGTTGGGCCGTGTCGTGCTGCACACGCGCGAGCGCGTCTGCGCGCTGGAGCCGCGCGATTCCGGCATCCTGCTCACGACCTTGCGCAGCCACGACGAGATCCGCGACAGCGGCGAGGTGTTCGATCGCAACCTGCCCAGGCCCGATGCCCGCATGCTCGACATCGCCGAGAAGATCATCGACCAGCAGGCGGCCAAATTCGACCCGACCCGGTTCAAGGACCGCTACGAGGATGCGCTGCGCGGGTTAATCGCCCGCAAGAGCAAGGGCAAGCCCGTGATCTCGACCGCGCCCGAGGAGACCGACGAGAAGGTGGTCGACCTGATGGAGGCGCTGCGCCGCAGTCTCAAGGGCGGCGGCGGCCCCTCGCGCGACAAGGCCGACCGCTTCATCGCGGCCCGCAGCCAGGCCAGCAAAACGAAGAAGAAGACCACGAAAAAGCGCGCGGCGTAGTACCGCCGGCGTCGTAGCGGCGGCAAGGCCGCGTCAGGACGCGGCGAAAGCCTGCGACAGGGCTTCCTGGAGCTTGGCGCGCGACACCGGCTTGGCGATCAATGCCGCATGCGGCACGGCGCGCATTTCGGCGGCCAGGCCTGCGTCGTCGGCATAGGCGGTGCAGAACACGATGGGCATGTCGGCGTTTTCGCGAATCCTGCGTGCCGCGACGAGACCGCTGCCGCCGCCGGCCAGACGGTAGTCCATCAACACGGCGTCGCAGCCCACCGCATGCGCCACCGCGGCGTTCTCGGTGGCGACGGTCGCACACACCTCGTAGCCGAGCGCGCGGATCATGTCGGCGAGGGACCAGGCGATGAGGGGCTCGTCTTCGACGATCAGAATCTTGCGGCTATACAAGGTATTGGGCCTTTAGTCAGCTCGGGTACAATTTATACGCCTTCAATGTTCACTTCCACTGAAAGGTTCCGCCTCAGTCGACCACGATCTCGGCAGGCGCATCCAGCCGCCAGACGACTCCGCCGGGCAGATAGTCCAGCTCCACGCGGCCGCCCAGCGTGGCCGCCGTCATGTCGACGACGACCCGGCTGCCGAAGCCACGCCGCTCGGGCTCGACGGCCGGGGGGCCACCGCTCTCCCGCCACGTCATCCGGAAGCGTCGCGCGCCGTCAGCGTCGGGCTCGCGCCGCCAGGCGACGAACACGGAACCCTGCGGCACCGACAGGCTGCCGTACTTGATGGCGTTGGTGGCGAGTTCGTGCAGCGCCATGCCCAGGATGTTGGCCGCCTCGGGCCGCAGCCGCACCTCGTCGCCCGCGATCTCGAGCCGCTTGCCCGGCTCGGCGAAGGGCGCGAGCTGGATCGTCACCAGCTGGCCGAGCTCGACGCCGCCGCGGACGCCAGAGACCACGAGATCCTGCAGGCGCGCCAGCGACTGAAGGCGGGCGCCGAACCGGTCCATGAAGTCCCCGGCACCGCCCGAGTGCAGGGTTTCGCCGGCGATCGACTGGACGACCGCCAGCAGGTTCTTTGACCGGTGCGCCAGTTCGCGGACCAGCATCGTGTTGCGCGCCTGCTCGCGGCGGAGCGCGGTGACCTCGACCGAGACGCCCAGCACGCCCACGACGTGGCCGTTGCCGTCGCGTACCGCCTGCAGGCGCTGGCGGAAATGGCGCGCCTGCTCGCCAATGCCCGTCGTCAACTCGCCTTCCTGGGGCTGGCCGGTGGCGAAGACTTTCTCGCGCAGCGCGATGGCCCGAGCCTGCTCGTCGGGGGCGTCGACCAGATCCTCCTCGCGCTTGCCGACGAAGTTGCGCGCACGGTAGCCGGCGCTTTCGCTGATCCACGTGATGCGGCGGTCGAGGCCCTGGACGAACACCACGATATCGGCGCCGTGCAGCGCGGCATTGAAGCGCGCCAGCGTCTCGCGCAATTCGCGCGTGCGCGCGCTCAGCCGCTCGGACGCCAGCCGGAACGCTTCCGCGACCTCGTTGGCCTCGCGTACCGGCGAACTGAGCGGCGGCGTCACGTCGCCGTTCGCGATCACGGCGGTGGCGAATCCGGCGATCTGCTTGATCGGGCCGGCGATCGCGCGAGCTACCAGCACGGCGAGGACGAGTGCCAACAGACCGAGAAAGACGCCGGCACCAGCGATCGACCACATGTTGGCGACGAATTGCGCGCGGACCGTCGACATGGGAACGCCGGCGGCGACCGTCCACCCCGAAACGGGCGACACCCTGCTGCTGCGCAGCATCTCGACACCTTCCACGTTGACGCTGCGAGACACGGGACCCCCGTCCATGTTCGTCCGCAGCGACTCCGGCAACGGCTTGCCGACGAACGCCTCATGCTGCTGTAGCCGGGCGATGATGACCCCCTTGCGGTCCACCACAATGGTGTTCCACTCCGGGGGCAATTTCTGGCCCTTCATGAGGTCGAGCATGCGCTCCGGATCGATGGAAAAATGCAGGAAGCCGCGCAAGGCGGCATCGGCCACCACCGGCGCGGTGACGGTGACGACGAAATTCCGCCGTACCGCGCCCACCAGCATGTCCGAGACATAGGGCTTCATCGTCGCGCGCACCGCCGCGTCGATTTCCGGCAGGATCTCGCGCGGCAAGGCCGTGCCAAACGTCACGCGGGTATTGAGAAGCTGCTGACCGTCGAGATCGCGGTAGAGAACATTCAGACCCAGCGGCTTCAGGGTCTGCGTGGCCCAGACATGGAATTCCTCCATGTGGCCGGCGGCGAGGTCGGGCGAGGCCGCCATCACCGTCGCCATAGCCTCCATCAGGGCTAGCTCGCGCTCAATACCGTCGAGCAGGTCGGCAGCGACCTGCTCGACCCGCCGCTCGATGTCCTGCTGTTGGAGGCCGGCCTGGCGATACAGAAGCAGCCCGTTGGCCACGATCGACGGCACGATCAACGTCGCGCCGAACAGGAAAAGCAGCGTGGCGAGCCGCCAGCCACGCTGCCGGGATCGAGCCTCGGAGGCCGGCAATTCCTGTTCTCGCACGGCCAACGACACCATCGGTCGAGACTCAGCGTTCAATTCCGAGGACCGATCCACCACTGCGCTCCCCGACAGGTGCCTCGATACGGCGGGCGTCACTCCGCCGGCGACTGTGGGCGAAACGGTCCACATGTTCAACTTTTGGGGACGACAAGACGCCGACCCCTAGGCGATCATCCGGATGATTGCGCCTTGCCGTCGTGCAGTCTAGAGCCCGAAATAGGCTGTGGCGGCCAGAGGTCCCAAGATCATGATCGCTGCGACCGCCGCTCCGATCACGTCCTTAGTGGCAGGGCTCGCGTCGGTTTCGGTGCCGGCGGCACTGTACCGCGCACCGACTTCGCGGCGATCGACCGGAGCGGCGTAGCGGGGGTTGGTGTCTGCATCGCACTCATCGCTACCTCCTCGAATTGCTGCGATGGGAGTTCAAACGTCCCGGCGGGTGCCGGGTTGCAATGGCCATGCTTTCTTCCTGACGAGCCGATCTGGACGCGGCAACAGTTGCCTATTCCTGGCCGCGAGGCGCAACATTCCTTCGGGCTGGACGTTCACTCGTCGCGCAGCATGGATGTTAGCCCCGACACGACCCACCCCAGCGCGACTCAGGGGGACCTGCGCGGCGGATATCCGCCGTGGCGAAAACGCAAGCGGGAGCCGGGCCGGCCGCCGCTTGCCACAAACATGCGCTGCGACGTTCTCGTGGTAGGCGGCGGCATCACTGGCTCTTTCATGGCAGAGCATCTGAGCGCGCTCGGACACCAGGTCTGCGTGCTCGACCGCGAGCAGCCCGGCCTAGGCAGCACGGCCGCCAGCACCGCTATGCTGCTATGGGAAATCGACGCCTCGCTCGGCAAGCTCACGGAACTATACAGCTTCGAGAGGGCGGCCGAGATCTATCGACACAGCCTGCGGGCCGTGAGCGGTCTCAAGAAGCTCGTGGAATCCGCCGAACTGCCCTGCGGGTTTCGTCCGCGAAGTTCGCTTTATCTCGCCGAGGCGGGCGCGGATCCGCGCGAACTGCTGGACGAGCACCTGTTGCGCGAGCGTGCCGGCCTGCCGGGAAGCCATCTCGATCATCGTCGCCTGTTGTCCGAGTTCGCGTTGACCCGCGAAGCGGCCCTGCTGTCGCCCGGATCGGCCGAGGTCGACCCGGTGCTGTTGTCGCAAGCGCTGCTCGCCCGCGCCCGCAGGCAGGGAGCATCGCTGCTCGCCGGCGAGGCGGTGAACTACGAGGCTAACGCCGGCGGCGTTCTGATCGGTCTCGCCAACGGCTGCGCCATCGAGGCCGGCAAGGTCGTGCTGGCGACGGGCTATGTCATGCCCGAGTGGCTGAACGCGGCGCTCCACACCGCCTCCTCGACCTGGGCCATCGCCACGCCGCCGCAAGGCCCGGGCAGCTTGTGGCGCGATCGCGTGCTGATCTGGGAGGCGGGCAAGGACTACGCCTATGCCCGCACGACCACCGACAGTCGCATCGTGATCGGCGGCGAGGACGATCCCGACCTCACCGACCAATCCGAGCGCGACGACGCGATGGCGGCGAAGACCAGGACACTCCTGGGCAAGCTCGCGGGCCTGTGGCCGATCGCGACTGCTCGGGCCGATTTCCAGTGGTCGGGCGCGTTCGGCCAAACCGGGGACGGCCTGCCCTTGATCGGGCCGGTACCGGACCGGCCTCGCATGTTCGCAGCCTACGGCTACGGCGGCAACGGCATCACCTTCAGCTACATGGCCTCGCGCATGATCTGCCGCATGATCGCAGGTGCTCACGAGGACTGGTTCGAGTATTTGGCCGTCGATCGGCCCGTTCCGTTGGGTGTTTGAGAATTATCCGCGCCGGCGCGCCAGAGTCCGGCGAATTTCCCGTGTCGCTGCTTCGCTGAGATAAAACGCGCGCTCGCTGCGATAGCCGTCGTAACGCGCGATCCCGATGGCGCCCACACTCGCGGCCAGTCGGTCGGCGTCGGCCTTGTTCTCGAAGGCACAATGCACGGCCGGACCGCACTCATCCTCCAGCGCGCGGACCGAATAATGCCCCTTCGGCAAGAAGGTCACGATCAGGTCGTGCAGATTGCGCGCCGTCTCGCCGATGGTGCGGCCACATTCGTCAGCCTGGCCGAGCACCAGATAAGGGCTGACCGTTTCGAGGGTGCTTTGCTGTGTCATGCACATCCAACGGTGTGCACTGCACCCGAGTTCCTGCGGCAACGAAGCCGCCGGCGGGGCGTTCAGCTGCCATGCCGATCGAGCCCACGCGTTTGTCGCCCCACGAATTGAGCCTCCTGCAAGCCCTCGACAGCGGCCGAACGCCGGCCGTCACGTCCAGCCACCGGACGCGGCTGGAACTCCTGGGGCTGGTGCGCGACGGGCCCGCCGGCCTGCAGCTCACGCCCGAAGGCCACCGCTGCGCCGGCAAAATCAAGGCGCCGGCGGAACCCGAAAGGCTCGCTTGCCCGGGCGACGCCGATTCGACACCGCGCGATGCGCGGGGCCGGCGCAAGCGGGGCCGGCGCACGCTGCCGATTTGACCGGAAACCGCCGCAACGCTCTCCACCCTCCGGCGTTACATCCGCGCGAAGACAAACGGTGAGATACATGAAACGAGCGCTGATCATTCTTCCCCTGCTGGCCATCATGGCCGGCGTCGCCAGCGCACAGATGCTGCAGCCGCCGGCCGCCGCGAACCCGCCGGCGAAGGCGGAACTGCCTCCGTCGCCCCGGCCGGAGGCGGCGCCCGCGCGGATCGCCCAGACGGTGATTGCGCGCCAGGCACCGGTGCCGATGCTGCTGACCAGCCGGCCCCCGGCACTTGCACCCGTTACGGCAGGCAGCCAGGCGGCACCTGCAGAAGCTGCCCGCCGGCAATTCAGCGAAAGCGATGCCAGGGCGGCGATAGAAGCCGACGGCTACAAGAGGGCGCGGATCGTTAACAAGGGAGCCGACGGAACCTGGCTGGCGCGTGCGTTCCGTGGCGCAACCGAGGTGGCAGTGAGAGTCGACGCCCAAGGCAACGTCACCGGGGATTGAGGCTGCCGGCTGACGGGAGATCGTTTGCCGTGGATAATGGGCGATGCCCAAGCCTCCTTCCTTCATCCGCCTCTCCACCGTCGCCCACGTCGGCTGGCTCGAATTCAACCGACCGCCCGTCAACGCCTTTACCCGCGAGATGGTCGAGGAGGTGCATGATGGTATTGCCTCTTCCCTTGCCGATCCCGAGGTGCGGGTGCTGGTGCTGGCGAGCGCGATCGAAGGCTATCTGAGCGCCGGCGCCGATCTCAATGTCTTCAACGGCATCACGCGCGACGGCATGCGCGACTGGGCGACGCGCTGTCACCAGATCGTGCGGCTGCTGCGGAGCTCGCCCAAGCCGCTGCTGGCGGCGATCAACGGCACCGCGGTCGGCGGCGGCCTGGAGATGACGCTGCATTGCGACCTGCGCTTCGCCGCCGCCAACGCGAAGCTCGGCCAGCCCGAGATTCGCATCGGCTTCATCCCGCCGATCGCCACCACCCAGGCACTGGCTCATTTGATCGGACGGCCGCGCGCTATCCGCTATCTCTACGAGGGCCGAATGGTGGCGGCCGAGGAAGCGCGCAGCTGGGGCCTGGTCGACGAGCTGGTGGCGCCCGACGGATTGCGCGCGCGCGTGCAGGCCTATGGCGAGGAACTGGCGGCGAAATCGCCGGCGGCACTGGCCGCCATCCGCCGCACCGTGACGTTGGGCGGCGGTCTCGGCTTTGAGGACGGCATGGCGTTCGAGCTCCAGGCCGTGGTCGACCTCGCCGGCACGCCCGATTTCGCCGAAGGCGTCGACGCCTTCCTGGCCAAACGCCCGCCGGTGTGGCCACGCGGCTAGGCGCAGGCGAAGGCCAGAAGCGCTTCGTCCTCACCTGGGCCGGCGATCACGGAAAGACCGAGCGGGCAACCGTCGAGCGTGGCCCCGACCGCAAGCCGATCAAGCCACTGCGAAAGTCCTGCCCGTCCTGTGCCAAACCAGCCGGCACCGGCATCGGGCTCGGCGAACTGCCGCCCACCAGCGGCGCGCCGGTACTGCCAAGGACTCTTGGGGCGCCACCGTGGTAGACGAGTTGGAGCAGAAGGCCGAGGACATCAAGGTCGACAAGCATCGCATCAGCGGATTCTGGGACACGCCGCTCGATTCGATCCTTCGCAACCTCGGCGTCCGCGCCGCGCTGTTCTCGGGCGTCAACACCGACCAGTGCGTCCTGCACAGCCTGACCGACGCCAACTTCTGCACCGAGGCCAGGGTCTGGAACGTCAAGGAGTGCTTCGGCTTCGTCACCGCGTCGGCAAAGATCCTGAAGGCGCTGAAGGAGAAGTAGGTCAGCGCTTTTTCACGGGGGACGACGTAATATGGCGGAGTGCCGCCCGTCAGCCCCCTGGTCCTCAATCTCGCCGTCGCGCTCGGCATCGGTCTGCTGATCGGCATCGATCGCGAACGCCGCAAGGGTACCGGGCCGGATCGCGCAGCAGCCGGCATCCGTACCTTCACCATCACTTCGCTCTGTGGTGCCATCGCCGTCATCGCCGGCGGCGACCTGCTGCTCGCGATCGTGACGGTGGGCGTTTTCGCGCTGGCGGCGCTGGCCTATTGGCGGGCCCAGGACCGCGACCCCGGCCTCACGACCGAGGCGGCACTGGTGGCGACGGCGCTGCTGGGCGGCCTCGCGATCCACGAGCCGGCGTTGGCGGCGGGGCTCGGCGTGATCGTGGCGGGCCTGCTGACGGCGCGCACCGCCATCCATCGCTTCGTGCGTTCGGTGCTGACGGAAGAAGAGGTCCGCGACGGGCTGATCTTCGCCGCCGCCACGCTCGTCGTCCTGCCGCTGCTGCCGGACAAGACGATCGGCCCTTATGGCGCGCTCAACCCGCGCACGATCTGGATCGTGGTCGTGCTGGTCATGGGTGTGAGCGCGCTGGGTTACATCGCCGTACGCATCGTCGGTGCCCGCTTCGGCCTGCCGCTGGCGGGCCTTGCCTCGGGGTTCGTGTCGAGCATCGCCACCATCGGCGCAATGGGCGCGCGCGCGGCTAGGAACGGCGAACTCCTGAGACCGGCAGTGGCCGGCGCGGTGCTCTCGACGGTCGCCACGATCGTGCAATTGACCGTCCTGCTCGCTGCCACCAGCACTACCACTCTGCTTGCGCTTGCAGCCCCTCTTGCCTGCGCCGGCGCGGCAGCAATTCTCTATGGCAGCGTCTTCACGGTGCTCGCGCTGCGGCACAAGGTGGAGCCGCAGGACGAGCCAGGTCACGCTTTCAGCCTGAGGTCGGCCCTCCTGTTTGCCGCCCTGTTGTCCGCCATCCTCCTCGCCTCGGCGGCCCTGCAGGACTGGGCCGGCAACGCGGGCGTGCTCGCGGTCGCCGGACTCGCCGGCCTCGCCGACACCCATTCCGCCGCGATTTCGGTGGCCGCGCTGGTCGCATCCGACCGACTCGGCGCCCAGGATGCAGTCGTCCCCATCCTGGCCGCGGTCACGACAAACACCCTCACCAAGGCGATCTTCGCTGTCACCGGCGGCGGCACTGCCTTCGCGGTGCGCGTCATTCCCGGACTGATCCTGGTAGTCGCCGCGGCCTGGGCGGGAGCGCGATTCCTTGGCTGAGCTGGTCCTTCTTCCCGGCTTCATGTGCGATCAGGATCTGTGGGCCGACATGGCCGCCGACCTCGAGGCTTTGGGCCCTCTGCACTACGGCAACGTCTACCAGGACGACACGCTGGAGGGCATGGCGCAGCGTGTCCTCGACGCTGGCCCCGAGCGATTTGTGCTGGTGGGCTTCTCGATGGGCGGCTTCGTGGCGCGTGTGCTCACCCTGATGGCGCCCGAGCGCGTGAGCGGCGTGGCCTTTGTCGCCTCCTCGGCGCGCGGCTATTCCGACGAGGAGACGGCGCGGCGCAAGGCGGGCTACCGGCCCGGCGACCGGCCACCGCGTGCCGCCGGTGCCGTCTCGACGGCGATGGGCCTGCACCCGGACCGCGAGAAGGATCCCGTCCTGCTCGAGCGCCTGCGGGGCATGCAGCGCCGCCTCGGCCCTGAGGTGCGCAGGCGGCAGGCCGCCCTGGTGCGGTGCGACGGCTATGCCGACCTGGAGCGAATTACGTGCCCCGCACTGGTGATCGCCTGCCGCCAGGATCGGCTGCGCAGCTTCGCCGAGACCGAACGCATGGCGAAGCACCTGCCGCACGCCCGCTTCGAGGTGATCGAGGACTGCGGCCACATGGCGCCGCTGGAACGGCCGCACGAGCTTAGCGGTCTGCTCGCAGGCTGGATCAGGCGCGAAGGGCTGTAGTCCGCCGCCGCACCCGCCGCGACAGCCAGATGGCGCTGCCGAACACGGCGGCGACGGCGAAGGCCACGGCGGAAGGCAGCCAGATGTCGACGAACGACACGATGCGGGCCCGGATCGGGTTGGCCGGATCGTAGATCACCGTCACGCGGTCGCCTTGGGCAAATGCTCTCTCGCTGCCGCCCCGACCGTGAAACTCGATCTCGCGGCCGCCCTCGCGCGTCGTGAAGCGCACGACGGGCGCAAAGGAGGCGCGCTCGACGGTGCGATCGATCTCCCGCCCGTCGGCCAGCCGCACGCTCTCGGACTCGGTGCGTCGGCTCTCACGGTTCTCGAGGACGACGCCTTCGGCCCGTACCCCGCCGGTGTACAGATCGGCGGCGCTCAACAGGACGAAGGCCCCGATCAGGCTGGCCCCCGCGGCGATGATCGCGAAGGCCGCTTCACCCACAACGGCGAGGTCGATGCCGCGGGAGAGCGCCCAGGCCACGGTGCCGAACAGCATCCAGAAGCTTCCGAAGACGGTGACGAAAATCGCCGAGAACCACAGGCGGTCGAAGGAATCGATGCGGAAATCGCGCGGGTCCTGCGGCATGTAAAGGATCGTGACCTTGTCGCCCACGGCGAAGTCGGGCGCACCTGATGCAAGATCCGTCACCTCCTGCGTCACACCGCCCGGCAATTCGAAGCGCACCACGGGCGCGTACATGTCGCCCTCGCGACGAATCTCGATCACCTCGCCGTCGGCGCGCTCGCCATGAAGGACATGACGCAGGCTGCCGAGACCCAGCGCCAGGCCGCCGGCCAGGATCAGCCCGCCGATCCCGAGGACGAGCCAGGAAATCCAGCGCCAGTCGCGATCGGCGGCCACTGCAGCGACCTCAGGCAGGACGCTGGCGGAGCGCATCGACGATCGCCACGAGGCGGCTGCCCTGGGGTGTGGCGGGATCGAGCAGCTGTTCACGCGGCGTCGTCTCGGCCAGCCGGCTCAACTCCATCAGCGCACGAATGTGCTGGCGCCGCGTCAGCCGGTGCTGGGACGAGCGATGGCGAAAGAACAGCCGCACCAACTGGCCTTCGCCGACCAGCGCGCCGAGCTCGGTCGCGGTGCAGTAGATCAGGAAGCAGGTGAAGATCCAGATCTGCGCCGCCACGAAGCGATGCACGACGAAATGATCGGCGACTGCTTGAAGCGCCGGGCCGATGCCGTCGCCCTGCAGCGTATAGTGCACGACCTGCTCGAGCAGGCGCACGACCAGGACGACCAGGGTGTAGAAAATCGTCTTGTAGAGAATCGGCTGGATCAGCGGCGCGCCACGGAAGCGGTCGATGAGGCGGAACTTGTCCATCACCAGGATGGTCTTGCCCACGACCAGCGCCGCGCCGGTCGCCAGCAGGAGCCCCGAGAAATGAAACCAGTAGCCTTGGGTCAACAGATTGGTGGTGAAGACGATCAGGTTGAACGCGATCACGAAATAGAGCGTCGGCGGCAGAACGTGCCGCATTTCCTTCAGCCAGAAACGATAGACGCGGACGGCCAGCGGCGGCTTCATCGCAGTCACATCCGCCCGCCATCGACGACGAAATTCTGCGCCGTCACCAGACGGCTGTCGTCGGCCGCAAGCCACAGCGCCATGCGGGCGATATCGGGCGGATAGACCTTCTCCTTGAGACACTGCGCCATCATCAGGGCGGCTTCGGCTTCCGGCGTCAGCCACAGGTCGATCTGGCGCTGGGTCATGATCCATCCCGGCGTGATGGCATTGAGGCGGATGCCGTCGGGTCCGAGGTCGCGAGCGAGGCCGCGCGTCATGCCGATGACGGCCGCCTTGGCCGCCTGATAGACCGAGAGCTGCGGCGTCATGGTGTGGTAGCTGACCGAGCTGAAATTCACGATCGACCCGCCGCCCGCCTTCTTCATGCCGGGTGCCACGGCCTGGATGGCGAAGTACTGGTGCCGCAGATTGACGGCGATGCGCTCGTCCCAGAACGCCGGCGTCACGTCCGCGAGATCATGGCGGTCGTCGCGCGCGGCATTGTTGATCAGGACGGTGATGGGCCCGAACTTGGCGGCGACCGCATTGATTGCAGCCTGGTAGGCCGCGATGTCGCGTACGTCACACTTGGCGAACAGCGGCGGCGGAAAGCCGGCGGCGCCCAGCTTCTCGACCAGGACCTTCGCCGGTGGCTCGTCGATGTCGACGAAGCCCACCTTGGCGCCTTGCCCGGCGAAGTGCTCGACGATCGAGGCACCGATGCCCGAGCCGCCGCCAGAGACAAACACGACGCGGCCGGCGAGGCTGGGGTAGGAGGCGAATTTCGACATGGATCCTCACAACATGAACGGACGAAACGCGATCTCGCCTGCGAGGGTGGCGCCCGCGGGCAACAGCGCCTGGGCGACGGCACCGTTGGCATGGCTCACCGGCTCGACGCAGAAATGCAGACGGCCCTTTGGAACATAGATCACGAGATGGCGAAACGGCTCCGTCGCCTCGAGGGCGAGGCCGAGGCCGCGCCGGGGCCAGCGGATCGCGGCCCGGCCGTCCCAGCCATCGAAGCAGTTGTCGAGGACGACATCGTCCAGCGGGCGGGAGTCGGCAAAGCTCCATTCAGGCGGCACGGCAACGCGGTCAATCGGCAGGACATCGGCATCGGCCCGCCACACGCCCTCGACCCGGCACGCGAGTTCCGTGTCGCCATCGCGCGGGAAGAAGGGATGCAGGCCGAGGCCCGCCGGCACCGGGCGATCCTCGAGATTCTCGATCGTCATGCCGACAGCGAGCCCCTCCTCGCCCAAGTGGAATGCCTGCCGCGCATGGTAGCGGAACGGCCAGCCTTCCCGCCCGTCATGCTCGTAGACCAGCTCGGCGGAGCGGACATCGCGCCGCGCGACCTGCCACGGCCGGGCCCAACCGTCGCCATGCATCGGATGACGCTGGCCCGGCCAGTTGGGTTCCAGGACGAATTCCTCGCCATCCACGACGAGACGGCCGTTCGCGATGCGATTGGAAAATGGCACCAGCGGATAGCAGGCCATCGCCGCAGCGTCGGCCGGCCGCAGCAAATCGAAGGCAGTGCCCACGGCATCGAGGACGAAGCGGGTGATCGAGCCGCCGGCGGCGGGCGCCAGATCGACCGCGAGCCGCCCCGACCGCAACGACAAAACCGTCACCGAATGCCTCGTCCCTGTGTAGACTTCGACATTCCCAACAAACCGAGGAAGCGCCGACATGTCGACGAATATGCTGAAGAAGCGGCTGCAGGCGGGCAAGGCCTGCGTCAATGCCTGGCTCGCCA
>LNFM01005975.1_pt1 | contig 20461 bp, 26 predicted proteins | sample 596031 | NCBI WGS metagenome assembly LNFM01 (sample SAMN04254537, study PRJNA301005) | activated carbon metagenome | isolation source: dual media filters at the Ann Arbor, Michigan drinking water treatment plant | place: USA: Ann Arbor | reverse complement strand
AAATTACCGGCAAATGATTTTCCATTGCTATCTCCTGCAACCGTAAATTCTTTTTTCCTGTAATGGGAAACCAGGCGCCAGCTTTTACTGTTTGGTCGTTGGCCAGTATCACACATTGCCTGCCGCTTACATAACCAACACCGGCAACGGTACCACCTGCAGGGCAACCACCTTGTTCTGCATACATTTCATAACCTGCAAATGCACCTATTTCTATAAACGGTTTATCGCTGTCAATTAAATAAGCGATCCGTTCACGGGGAGTGAGTTTGTTTTTTTCTTTTTGTTTTTCGCTGGCTTTTTTCCCACCGCCTTCATATATCTTATCCAGCCTGCGGCGCATTTCACTGAGGCTTTGTTTGGCAATGTCTTCGTTTTTGTTGAATTCAAGATTCATGTCTTATGTTTCGTTATAAGACAAAGATAGGACTTGCCCGTGTTAGCTTTAGCAAGTACGGGAAGCACATTTTATTTTATCGCCGGTATTAGCTATTGGTTTTATTATCACTAACATCAATAGCTTCTATTTTTTTCTTAATCATATTGAGCAGCTCTTTCTTTTCGCCGGGCTCAATACTTTTTTCAGAGAATATTCTGCCAATAAACTCCATCATGTCGGCACGGGGTCCCCGTTCTTTTCCTCCTTCAAACGGCTTTTTGGCATCTTCCTGCATTTCTTTAAAGGTAGCAAGTATAAAAACCAGGAATAGAATTACAACAATCGTTGTTAGTATAATGAGATCTAAATTTTCCATGTTCATGCTTATTTTCTTTTTAAGTTGAAAAAGATGAGTAAGCCCAGGATGGTGGGTGGCCATAACCCAATAAATATTGCTCTCATCGGATCTTTAAGAATTACATAGTAATATTCGGAGACAAATATTAATACAATCACCAGCACAAGTATTAATAATTCTGACACTTTAAATTTGGAGAGCATAGCTTATTTTTTATTTATCGATTAATTTATTGCAGCACCAAAAAAATCAGGAATGGCTTTAAGGTCATTCGCATAAAACAATCCAGGTTAGTAGAACATTTCATTCTTGTTTTTGTTTAAAGTTTATAATAATATCTTCTCATGCAATTTTACAATCAGCCAGTAATTGAATCCTGGGAACGTTTCTACCGGGCTAACTTTATCAATAGCCTTACCGGCTTTAAATCAGTTAGCCTTATTGGAACCGTTAACGAGGATAAACAAACCAACCTTGGAGTTTTCAGTAGTATTGTTCATATAGGTTCTGATCCGGCTTTGGTTGGATATATTAACCGGCCCCGGGCGGCAGCCCCGCATACGTTGACGAATATTGAGTCAACGGGTGTTTATACCATTAATCATATTCTTCCTTCTTTTGTAGAAAAAGCACACCAGGCCAGTGCTAAATATCCTGATGGTGTTTCAGAATTTGAAGAAGTGCAACTAGCACCACAATATATAGGCGATTTTCCTGCTCCATTTGTAGGAGAGAGCCTGGTGAAGTATGGCTTAACATTGCAGGAGATAATTCCTTTAACAATCAACAATACTTTTTTGGTGATTGGAAAAATTCAATGTGTAATAATGGAGAATGATCTGTTACAACCAGATGGATTTATTGATCTGCATAAAGCCGGAACGGTTTGTAGTAACGGAATTGATAGTTATTATAGCACCCAGCCAATAGGCCGGTTGAGCTATGCAAAGCCCGGACAAAAGCTAGTATTAAAATCTCACCATGAGTAATAAAATATTTTTATCGGCCCGTTGGGAATACCTGACGATGTTCAACTACGAGGTAGATCCACAAATTTTACAGAAGCATATACCGCCGGGAACTGAGATCGATTATTTTGATGGTAAGGCGCTGGTAAGTATTGTTGGTTTTCTGTTTAATAATACCAAAGTGTTAGGTGTACGTTGGCCTTTTCATGCAAATTTTGAAGAAGCGAATTTGCGGTATTATATTAAACGTTTTGATGGCAGGGAATGGAAAAGGGGAGTAGGCTTTGTTTCGGAGATTGTGCCCAAACCTCTTGTATCTACCATGGCTAATTTGTTCTATAACGAACATTACAGTACGGCAAAAATGAATCACCAGGTAGTGGAGAAACCGGGTAACTTGTTGGTAGAGTATAGCTGGCAAAAAAGAAATCAACACCGCAATGTGATCCGTGTTAATGCCACACCGGAAATGCAGGAAATAGAAAATGGTTCAGCAGCAGAATTTATCTTCGAACATTATTTTGGATACAATCAATACAATTCCACCAGCACTATTGAGTATGCGGTGCAACATCCACGTTGGCAAATTTATCCCGTAACCAGTTACTCCATTGATTGTGATATTGAACAGCTCTACGGAAAGGAGTTTGTTCCCTTTATTTCCAACCAACAGCCTCATTCAGTTTTCCTGGCAAGGGGATCTGCTGTAACAGTAAAGATGCCGGTAAAAATAAAAGGATTAAAAAAGGTGTAGCTGAATTTTTAAGAATTTAAGTATACAATAATAAAGGCTCCTTCATCAGGAGCCTTTATTATAAATATGTTATTTATTATTTTGGAAGAACAACTGTATCAATAACATGTATGATGCCGTTGCTGCCTTTTAGATCGGTAGCAGTAACAAATGCCACGCCGCCTTTTTCATCTGTTAATTTCACTTTGCCATTATCTATGGTAGCAGTAAGTGTATTGCCACTAACCGTTGTTAAAACAGCCTTTCCTTTTCCGGATTTAATAGCTGCAATAACTGCATTAGCATCCAAATTGCCAGCTACTACATGGTACGTAAGAACTTTTACCAGTGCAGCTTTGTTTTCTGGTTTCAGTAAGAAATCAACAGTACCTGCCGGTAGTTTTGCAAACGCATCATTTACCGGTGCAAAAACAGTAAAGGGGCCCGCACTTTTTAATGTTTCAACAAGACCTGCTGCTTTTACAGCTGCTACCAGTGTTGAATGTGCCTCAGAACCCACGGCGATATCAACGATATCTTTTTCCTGTGCAGTAGCAACATTCGATAACAGAACAGCCACAGCCATTAAGGCTGATTGCAATAATTTTTTCATTGATTAAATTTTAATTTTTTAGTTGAGTATTTTATTTGAATGCATGAATAACCATTTTGCTGCAGGTTGGTTCGTAATGTGAATAAAAGTTGGAGAATACTTTTATTTGTTTATTTTATTTTGCAATACATTTCAAATCTTTAAACAATCAGGCAATAGCATTCCATATTATCAATGGGAGTCGGGGTTCTAAAAACTTCAATAACTTTACTGTATTATGAAAAAACTTCATCTCAGCATTTTCGCTTTGTTAGTTACAACGGTTCTTTCGGCACAACAGTTAGAACAAGTAAGTTTTGCGAATGCATCTACCCTTACTTCCTTTGGTTTTATTGCAGACCGCAATGTGCTGATCCGCATTAGCCCCGAAGGAAAAATAATGGAGTGGGGGATTGAAGTAAAAGCCGACCGTGCCGAATATTATGCGCCGCAACTGCAACCCTATATGGGCCGGGTAGAATATTTTACAGACGATATTGATCCGGCTATTAAAGGCAAGGTGAAAAGTATTGGCACCTGCAATTTTACTTATTACGGTTCTTCGGAGATTGCCAGTAAGGCTGGAAAAATAAGAACCATTGGCTACCAGGCGGTAGATTATTTTACCAATTTTGATAATGCGGCGCAAGATGGTAAAATAAAATTAGTTGGTTCCACCACCTTCGATTACTATTCTTCCTTTGAAAACGAAATGTTCAAAGGCAAATTAAAATCCGTGGCTAATAATGCTATTACTTATCATTCTTCTTTTGATGATAAATTGATACGGGGCAGATTAAAATCTATCGGCTCTACCAATTTTCAATGGTACACTTCTTTGGATATTGGAAGGTCTGGGTTAAAATCCGGCAGCTACCGCCAGCGCATCGGTAGCATCACTTACATATTATTATAACTACTTTGTATATAAAGAATTTCATTTTCACTAGTATGCCGGGCTTTTGTCCGGCTTTTTTGTGGGTGTTAGATTTTTTGCAAAAAATTATTTTTTGTATTGATAGGTGTTTCCTTTCATCAACCGAATTGCTGTAAGTACAACACATTATTCAAAAGTGTTTATGGTAAAGTGGTTGTTGAAAATACTAACAGCAACCAAGGCGTAGGTTGGTTTTTCTTTGGATGGAGCATTATTTTCAGGTAAAAGAGTTGCCCAAATTTGTGTTGCAGATGGCTTTCCAACTGCTGTAGATGGTCTTCCAACCCGTGGAAGAAGGCTTCCAACTGCTGTAGATGGTCTTCCAACCCGTGGAAGAAGGCTTCCAACTGCTGTAAGTGGTCTTCCAACTGTTGTAAGTGGTCTTCCAACTCGTGTAAGAGGGCTTCCAATTGCTGTAAGTGGCCTTTCAACTCGTGTAAGAGGGCTTCCAACTGCTGTAAGTGGCCTTCCAACTCATGTAAGTTGGCTTCCAACTGCTGTAAGCTGCCATTCTGTTACTGTAAGAAGCCTTCCAACTGATGTAAGAAGGCTTCCAACTGCTGTTTTGCTTACTTCAAATTGCCCGCAATGACGAGATACTATTGTAATTGCTTGTTCCTGAACCGGAAGTGATAAAACTGCTGATTTGACAGATTGTACCTTCATGGAAAGTGAAGGTAAAATGGAAGCAACTACAAAGAATCCTACGTTAGTAGTACTTATAAAAGGTAACCTTTAGGACTTAAAGGATTTGATATACCCCATTAGTGGTATTTTATTTAGTTGTTAGTGATAACACTAACAACGGCTTACTTGCGGAGACATTAAAATTCCTTTGCGTAGAGCGACATCGGGGCAATTATTTATTGGACACGAACCAAGGTGAAGGGGTATATTCTGGTGGATTGTCATAACGACAACATAATATGTATAACATCAAAGCATTGATTTTCATTGCTTACTTTTCTTGGACTAGTACGTCTTATATCATAAATTTAATTGTTGTAAGCAACCCCAAAAAAGACCCTGCTGCATTTAGGAGATAATACTAAAGCAAAAGTTTTAATGATTATAAACGAAAGCAAATTTTTTAGAGATACAAAAAGTCACGAAGGACTAAAATTTATTTTAGAGAATTTTTCTGATCAGCTAAAGTCTACAGATAATCCAATTTTTATCTCCCACAAACATGGTGAAGCACAATATGTATATCGTCTGAAAGAATTATTAAAAAAATATGGATTTACGGGGTATGTGGATTGGGAAGACGATTCAATGCCAAAAGAAACCTCAGGAGAGACTGCGATGAAAATAAAGAAAAAAATTATTGAAGCCAGTAAATTTATATTGATAGCCACAAATGCTGCTATTGAGTCAAAATGGTGTAATTGGGAAATCGGATTTGCAGATAGTCACAAATATTTAAATCACATTGCATTATTAGCTTTAAAGCCTGATAACAATAATTATGAAGGAGAAGAGTATTTACAGATCTATCCATCAATCCAGACGAGTAGTAATGTAAATGAAAATGCAAATTATTATGTTATTTATCCTGATGGAACTAAAAAAGGTATTCTTGAATGGTTGAAACTTAAATAAGTCAAAATGAACAATAGTAATGACAATAAAATAAAGCATCTTGAATTTATTCAGTTGACAATAACTAGAATGAATGTAAACTCGTTTTTAGTCAAAGGTTGGTGTCTTGTCCTGAAATAGGTTGACAGTAAATCAACCAAAATGAACATTAGAAAAGAAGCGGCAAGAGAGTATTTAAGCGTTTGCTATGGAAAGATAAAATTAACTCTGTGCTGAATGGATGAAATATTTTTAAGAGCAAAAATCTATTGCGAACAGCATACAAAAAGAATTAAGCGAAACCGATAAGATCGGTTTATGAGTTGTATGAGTTGTATGAGTTGAAAGAGGAGGAAATAGACATCATAGAAAACAATTAAACTCAACCATTGAAACAAAAGAAATGAAACAACTATTTACTCTCCTATCCCTCGGTGTTTTTGCCTGCAACCAACCAACCAATAAAGAAACCGCAGAAGGTGACTGGATAAAAGGAACGGACACTGAGCAAATAAAAACTATTGAAAAACATTTTCGTGGTTTTGACAATACCATGGTTGAGACTGGCTATCGCTACCAGGAACTTTACTGGGCAGGGCTAGACCAGAATTGGGAGTATGCCGACTATCAAATTGCAAAAATCAAGCTTGCCATTGAAACCGGTTTAGAACGCAGGCCAAAAAGGGCACCCTCTTCGCAGCATTTTTTGAATTATGTTTTGCCCGACATGAAAAAATCGGTGGAGAGCAAAGACACAGCGAACTTCAATAAAAGTTTTCTGACTTTAACAACCAACTGCAACAGTTGCCATGCAATGGAAAAAGTACCTTTTTTTAATGTGCAAATTCCCAGCGAAAGAAATTCTTCCATAAAAAAATAAGATGCTGAAAAAAATAATTCATACCGACAATGCTAAAACCACCATCTTAATCCGTATGATTGTGGGAGCCGTTTTTTTATCTGAAGGCATACAGAAATTTTTATTCCCTGCCATTAGAGGTGCCGGAAGGTTTGAGAAAATAGGTTTGCCTTCACCTGAGTTTTTAGGAAACCTCGTAGGAGGTTTTGAAATTGTTTGCGGAGTAATGATATTACTTGGTTTATTTACCCGATTGGCAAGTATTCCGCTAATTATAATTATGCTTGTGGCATTTGCTACCACCAAATCAGCAGTATATATAGAAAAAGGTTTTTGGGAACTGCTTCACGGAAGCAGAACCGATTGGGCCATGCTGCTGGGCTGTATTTTTTTATTGATAAAAGGCGGTGGGTATTGGTCTGTAGATAAAATATTGATGAAAAATGGAAGATAAAGCAGACTTAAAAGATATAGCCAAACTTTTTTTAAAGCTTGGCATAATTGGTTTTGGTGGCCCTGCTGTTCATATTGCTATGATGCAGGAAGAAGTGGTAACAAAAAGAAAATGGCTGAGCGAACAACATTTTCTTGACTTAGTAGGTGCTACGAATTTGATACCCGGCCCAAACAGCACTGAAATGGCCATACACATTGGCCACGAAAAAGGAGGTTGGAAAGGTTTAATTCTGGCAGGTCTTTGTTTTATTCTTCCCGCCGTTTTAATTACGGGAATTTTTGCGTGGCTGTATAAAGAATACGGACAAGTTCCGGAAGTGCAACCATTTATTTATGGAATAAAGCCTGCCATCATCGCCATCATACTTGCTGCTATTTTTCCATTAGCAAAAAAATCGTTGAAAACAATTGAATTAGCTGTGATTGGAATTTTAGTATTAGTATGTTCATTACTCAACTTCAATGAAATTTATCTGCTTTTTGGAGCAGGTTTTCTTGCTTTATCCCTGGCATTTATACGAAGTAAGAAACTCAATAGCACTCATAGCATTTTCCCTTTTACATTTTTACAAATAACAAACACCAGCATCCTCACTGCTACAAACTCCAATCTATTTTGGATATTTCTAAAAATCGGAGCCATCCTTTACGGAAGTGGTTATGTTTTATTTGCTTTCCTTGATACGGAACTGGTATCAACAGGTCTTTTATCAAGACAACAACTTATTGATGCTATTGCAGTGGGGCAGTTTACACCCGGGCCTGTTTTTTCATCGGTAACTTTTATCGGCTATCAAATTAACGGCCTGCATGGTGCAATTGTTTCTACTGTAGGTATATTTCTTCCCTCTTTTTTATTTGTGGCACTGCTTAACCCGTTAGTTAAGAAAATGCGGAACTCAACGTTGTTCTCCTCTTTTTTGGATGCTGTAAATGTTGCTTCGGTAGCAATTATAGTTTCTGTATGTATTGCAATGGGGCAAGACAGCATTACAGACTGGCGTACCATTTTGATTGCTGTTTTAAGTATTGCGTTGACATTTGGTTACCGAAAAATAAATAGTGCCTTTATAGTGTTAGGTGGTTCGTTACTTGGTTACTTATTGACGCTTATATGAAATCGGACAAAAAAAACTTTGCACCCAGTAATGAGGCTGATCCGACCAATGTTCATCTGTGTTACTGCAGTACAAGAGTGCGACGCAAGGGACGATGCCCAGTGAACGGGACGCCTGCTACAAAATATAATCTTACCTATTCAGCAAGCACCCTGGTGATTTTTACAAACCTTTTTTTATAATGTTCGTTCAACGAACTAATGGTTACGCCATTCGCTTTGCCGGAGGAAGAATGAATGAACTTTAATGTATCTGTATTTTGAGTTACAATTCCCATATGCCCAACAATGCGGATGGTGTCCACCGTGCCGGTAAATAAAATAAGATCGCCTTCTTTGGCAGCTTGCAGGTTTACCTCTTTGCCAACATTGGTAAAATCTACAGAAGATCTTGGCACCGAAATATTAAAGTGGTTGAAAACATGGGTGATGAAACCTGAACAATCAAATCCTACCGACGGATCAGTAGACGCATACAAGTAGGGAACGCCTAATAAGGTTTGGGCATACGCTACCAGCTCATAGCCAGTGAGGCCCTTTATTTCATCTTGTAATGTATGTTCTGATTTTTTTTGTGGGAGGTTGGTTGTTGTTGAAGGTTGAATAGAATCTATCCTTACTAATTCTGTAGTTGGCTCATCCGTACTGTTGCCAGTTGGGTTATTACATGCCAGGCTGATGAATAGAAGAAGCAAACAAGGGGCACACTTTATCATTTCAATTGAAAGTAAACAATTTTAGCCTACTGCCCATCAAAGAATGGAAGGCTGACTACACAAGATCATTACACTTTCACCATTGCCTCTTTATAATATTTTCCTTTATACTCCAGCGGCGACATACCGGTAATTTTTCTAAATACTTCCCGGAATGCTTTTACATCGGCATAGCCAACATCATACATTACTTCATTAATTGTTTTCCGGTTTGTTTCAAAGGCTTTTTTGGCGGCTTCTATTTTTACCCGTTGTGCATATTCTATAGGTGTGTTGCCGGTGGCTTTAATAAACCGGCGGTCAAAATTTCTTCTGCCTACATTGAAGCGGGAGGATAAGGCATCAATCGTCAATTTTTCTTCTACATGCTGTTCTATATAGGCCTGTGCCTGCTGTATCATTTCATCATTATGTTTTTTTTGCCCGGTAAAAATGGCAAACTCAGACTGTGTGTTCCGGTCCATTTCTATTTGAAATACTTTGGAACAATAGATAGCTGTGCTGCGGTCATAATATTTCTCGATCAGGTAGATCATCAGGTTTAAAAATGAATAGGCACCACCATTGGTATAAATCCCATTTTCATCGGTGATCAATGCGTCGATCTGCAAATTCACTTTTGGAAATAGTTGCCGGAAATTTTCTGCAACCGACCAATGGGTAGAACAGCTTTTTCCATCCAGCAAACCGGAAGCCGCCAGCATAAATGCGCCGGTACAAATAGTGGCGATGGCTGCACCTTTTTTGTATTGTTTATCCAGCCAGTGTATCAACGGTTCATTTCCGGCCAATGCCAAATTATAATTATGGTTTAATGAGGGAATAATGATAAGGTCTGTTTTAGTAATGGCCGACAGCGTAGTGTGTGGTGTTACCGTAAATAATCCATCATTAAAATGTACTTTTTTAGAAAGGCCGGCCAATTGGATTTTAAACATTTCCTTTTTAGTATGTTGTTTCCAATAGGCATTTGCTTTGCTGAATATTTCGTAAGTGCCGGTAATGCTGCTGAGATTATTTTCACCTTCCGGAATAATAATGGTTAGCTGTTTCATTGCTTTGTTTGAACAAAGGTAATTATCAGGCTTGTCCAAATCAACCCGTCAGAATGTCTATTTTGCCCCACATATAAATAAGGAGAAGGCAATATTTTTACGCTACTAAAAGTTAAACTACCATGACAACTACAGAAATAGCCGTTAAAATGATTTTTGACCGGTGGAATGCTTCCCTAAAGAACTGCAACGACTTACTCAATTCATTAAGTGATGAAACCTTGCAAAAAGAAATTGCCCCTGGCAAAAACAGGGGCATTTATTTATTAGGACATCTTGTGGCCGTGCATGATGATATGCTGATATTATTGGATATGGGTGAGAAAATGTACCCGGAATTGTATGAACCATTTTTGAAAGCTGCGGATAAAGCAACCGATCAATTACCAACTGTTGCAGCATTAAGAGATTGCTGGAATAAGCAATGTGAAGTATTGAAGCAAAAGTTTGATAGCCTGCAACCAACAGATTGGTTTCAAAAACATACAGCCGTTTCTGCCGAAGACTTTGCTAACGAACCGCATCGTAATAAATTAAACATAATTATTACCAGAACAACTCATTTGCAATATCATCTGGGGCAAATGCAATTATTAAAATAAAAACTTGCAACAATGTCATCAAATTTTACAACAACTATTGTAGTTGATAATTCAGCCAACGAAGTTTTTGAGGCCATCAATAATGTTAGAGGTTGGTGGAGTGAAGAAATTGAAGGGACAACAGACAAGTTAAATGAAGAATGGAATTATCATTACCAGGATGTGCATCGCTGCCAAATGAAAATTATAGAATTAGTTCCTAACCAGAAAGTAGTATGGCAGGTGCTGGACAACTATTTTAGTTTTACCAACAACAAAGAAGAATGGAAAGGCGATACCATTGTTTTTGAAATAACGGAGACGAATAGCAAAACACAACTCCGGGTAACTCAAATCGGGTTGACACCTGAGAATGAATGCTATGATATTTGTCATAATGCCTGGACTACCTATATCCAAAAAAGTTTGTATAGTTTGATAACAACAGGAGTGGGGCAGCCGAATAGCAAAGACAATCCACAAACGGAAGATGAAAAGAAATTGACAGCAAATTTTACTACTACTTTTTTTGTAAACCAAAATCCGACAGAAGTTTTTGCTGCCATTACCAATGTGCGGGGCTGGTGGCAGGGAGAAATTGAAGGCAGCACAGATAAACTACATGATGAGTTTACTTATCAAATGGCTGATATGCATTTCTCCAAACAAAAAGTAGTGGAGTTGGTTCCGAATGAAAAATTAGTTTGGCTTGTTACGGAAAGTAAACTGAATTTTATAAGCGATAAAACAGAATGGACCGGAACAAAAATTGTTTTTGAGATCAATTCCATAAACAACAAAACACAGGTTAGGTTTACACATATTGGTTTAGTGCCATCGGTGGAATGTTATGGTGGTTGCTCGGGTGCATGGGAGCAGCTCATCCAGAAAAGTTTATTTAGTTTGATAACAACAGGTAAGGGAACAAAGGTGTTTGGATAGATGATGGCTTCAGAAAACAGGCAATTTACTATTTATACTACATCTGACCCGATGCAGTCATCTCATTAAGCTTATACACTGCAAATAGAATGAACAAGAATAAGATGATGCTAAAAATAAGGATCATTAAATAACCACCCTTGGTATCTATCGCATATTTAGCAGGCTGATCGGGTAAATAAATTACCTCAAACGCATCGCCAATTCTATATTTTCCAGGAGATACGGTTGCTTTTGCAGTATAGGATTTGCTTGTTGTGCGGTCTTTATACTCAATTCTAATAACGTCAACTGATCCGCCTCTTGGCATACGTATATTCCTGATATGTTGGATAGTGCCGTTTGTATGTATGCCTTCTTTTTTAATTTTGGCCGCTTTCCTCATTCTAATTGCAGTAAGCACAAGCGGAAATGCACCAAGAAGAATTAGAAGAATATAGAGGAGTATCATAGTAAAGGTTTTGGTATAGTGAATGCTGTGCTTTTAAAAGTACAAAAAAATCGATTTAAGTGTAGTTGCATAGCTGGCACGGGCCAGAAAGTGGTAGGGTATTTGTAATATTGCTTTCTTTCACATTTAATTATTTAACAATGAAAAATTATAGTAACATTTTCCCCGTTCTGTGCATTTTGTTAGCTGGTGGTATTATTTTTTCCTGCAACACTGCAGAAGATAAAGCAACAGGACCCGGATCAACTGATAGCATTACTAAATTAATTGATACTGCTATGCATGACAACAATACTATGCATGATACAATGCCAACGCCTATCGTTACTGCTGCTGTTGCTACGATCAGCAGTACCTATGCAGATACCCTTGTAAATGGAATGGCTACATTTGAAACCATAGCAGATGGAAAAGTAAAAATGACATTGGATATTATCGTGCCTGAAAAAGCAAGTAAATCTGTGGCAGTTCATCTTCATGAGCATGGAGACTGTGGAGATAATGGGAAAGCATCACATGGTCATTGGAACCCTACTAATGTTCAACATGGTAAATGGGGAACCGGCAGTTTTCATACAGGTGATATTGGCAATGTAAAACTGGATGCAAAAGGAAAAGGGACTTTTACAATTACTACTGACCTTTGGACATTGGGAGGAAGTTTCAATAAAAATATTGTTGGTAAAGCGATCATTGTACACAGTGGAGTAGATGATTTTACTACACAGCCTACCGGCAATGCAGGTAACAGAATTGGTTGCGGATTGATAGCGGCGAAATAATTTTTATAGATGGGGGATAGCTTCTTTAAGAGCTATTCCTTTATCTCTTTTGCTTATGCACAGCCCTTTTGTTGCAGTAATCTGTTTCCCCGCAAACTCAATTCATACCCTGAAATATACAACTGGTGCAATTTTACAAAACAGGGGAGTATTGATATACGGTACCTTTCGGAGCTAAAACCTATCAGTATGAACCCAAACAAAGCACTCTGGGAAAAAGGTGATTTTACCCGCCTTGCGCAAACGATGCGTGAAAGTGGTACTGAATTAGTTGCAAAACTTAATATCACCAAGGGTCTTGATGTACTCGACCTGGGTTGTGGTGATGGCACTACTGCTATTCCCGAAGCAAAGCTGGGTGCTAATGTTCTCGGCGTTGATATTGCCAGCAATTTAGTGGCGGCTGGTAATAAACGAATCCAGGAGGAAGGCATTGCAAATTGCAGCATTCAGGAAGGCGATGCAACTGATCTGAAAGATTTAAAAGATCAAAGTTTTGATGTTGTAGTTACCATCTTCGGTGCCATGTTTGCACCAAAGCCAATGGATGTAGCCAAAGAAATGGTTCGGGTAACCCGCTCTGGTGGACGAATTATAATGGGGAATTGGATACCCGGCGACCCCACTTTGGTAGCACAAATTTTAAAGATCAGTTCTGCATATACACCGCCACCACCAGAAGGTTTTGTAAGCCCGATGTTGTGGGGAGTAGAAGAACATGTTATTGAACGTTTCCGTAATGCTGGTATCGCAAAGGAAAATATTTCTTTTATCCGGGATACATTTACTTTCAATGCACCTTATTCACCGGCAGAATTTGTTTCTAATTTCAAGAATTATTATGGCCCTACCATGAATGCATTTGAAGCAGCCGAAAAAAATGGAAAAGCGGAGGAGCTGCAACAAGAATTAGAAACTTTGTTCAATGCACAAAACAAAAGTACAGAGCAGAATAAAACTTCTATACCGGCTACTTTTTTACGGGTAACGGTGCAGTGTTGAGATTGTGTTTGAACAGAAGTCATTTAAAAAGCCCGGTGCAATTATATCTGCATCGGGCTTCTTATTTATGTGGAGATTATATTTTACACCAGTTTACTTAACCACATCAACAGGTAGGCAGATGCAAGCATGAGTGATAATATAATAAATGCACCAATAGTACAAGTAATACCTACCCGGATCTTATTTTTTGCGGGGTTGATAAACTTATACAACGCAAAACTGGCATACGATACCATCATTACCAGGTTCACCATTTCCATACTGCGGATAAAGACACCATTGCGTACCCAGCCGGTTAAAAAATAAATTACACTTTGTATCAATACACCTTGTGCAAGGATGAACATGATAATAATTGCATTCTCTGCAAAATTGAACCGGTGTTTTAAGATGCGGAAAAAATAATAACAGAAGATGGCGCAAACAGGTATGGCCAACAACATGTATAAATAGGTATGTTCCAGGAACCACCATTGCGAAGCATCATACTCTTTAATGAATTCTACTTCTTTTGGCGACATGGTTAGTAATTCCTGTTCATCATAATAATGCAGGTTGGTGATCTTAACGGCAAATAAGTTAAGCACCAGCATAATAGCCAGGTAAGTAATCGGATTGAAATAACGTTTGCGACGACCTTCCAGGTATTCCCAGATAGCCGCACCGGGCCGTCGGAATAATTGATGCACATTATAAAAGAAACCACTGTCTATATGAAAAATGGCATGCGGAATATCATGCAATAATGATTTCAGGTGGATGCGGTGTTCGTCATGCTTTTGCCCGCAATGGGAGCAATATTTTTTCTGAATATACTCACCACAGTTGTTGCAGGTAGCAATAGAACTTGTATTGTTAGTAAATTGGCTGGACATACATTCTTACAACGAGTTGTTTTGCTGAAAACGTAATAATGCCTAAAGCTACGGTTGGTTTGTTTCCGCCAATGCTGCTGGTTGTATGAATTGAGAATTATTGAAGATGAATTGTGCTATTCTAATCACAATAAAAAATCAAATGCCAGATCTACCGGTACAAGTACGGGTAATCTGGCATTTTGATAGTATAAAAAATATGAGAAAAAATTCTGCTATCAGCTTATACCTTAATTCCTTTTATAGAATCCAGTAAGCCAAAAGCTTGTAATAGCCAAAGCACAATTGCTATAACCACTACAATGTTTAAAATGTTTTTGATTTTACCGTCCATTGGAATGTAGGAGTTGATAAGCCAAAGCAGTACTCCAGCGACGATAAGTACAATAATGATAGTTACGAGGGACATAATAATTAATTTTGTAAGTATTGTTCAAAGTTGGTGCCATATAATTGTGTTAATGTATGGCGTTACATAGTCAATAACAATTGCTGTTAAAGCGGGGAAACTGGGAAATATTTCCCGATAATGGGGAATGAACAACCAATACAGCATTATATAAAGGAGTCTTCTCAGTTAACTGCAGTAATTAAATCGAGAAGAAAGAGGCGAAATCTACCGGTGAATATTTTTTCTCCATTCTTCCCGCCCTACTTTATTATAAAAAATAATGGAAAGAAGTCTTCCTGCCTGGTCATAAAGCTTCCATTCTCTGATGGGGAGTCCATTTTTGTAAGCGCCGATATAATAATTGCCAACAGGGCTATTCCTATGCAGCCATACTGCTTCTTTTAATCCATTTTTATAATAGCCGGAATCTTTGGTGATGGCGCCGGGAAAAAAATTCATATACAAGCCATGATGCAGGCATTCGTTGAACACCGGTAGATAACTATTTTGATTGGTGCTATTATTTTCAACTACCTGTTGCAATGATTGAAGGGGACGTTGCGTAGCCGAAAATGAAAAGGAATATGCTGCTGTCAATGCATATATTGCCTGCGACTGGTTGGTCTTATACAAAGCTGTTAATGAATAAAAAGATCTTTTGGGATGTGCCATTCGCATTTCTTCTTTTACCTGGTGCAACTTGTCCGCATCATAATTACGGATAGCTAATAAATTGCCCGATGAATCCCATCGTTTCCATTCGCCATCAGGAATACCATTGTGCAAAAAGCCAGAATCAAGTTTATTGCTATTCCCATAAAAGCTAGCCCAATCTTCCTGTAGCTTTTGTTTTTTTACCTGCCCTTTAAATAAAAGTTGTCCGTTAAGATAGGCTGTTATGATGCCATCTGCAGGCAGGTGAATAGAATTAGCAGTTGCAGGTGAAGAACGAAAATGTAATTTTTTGGAATCAGTATGATGAATGTTTACTGCGCCAACCTGTAGATGAGGTTGTGCAACAGTTTGTAGTGCTATTAATAAAATAATAGTCGGTATGAAAAAGTATTTTTTCATATAGCAAGCAATGCAAATTAGACCCAATTTTGCTTGTGACCAAGATAAAATCATTGCTTTTTATTGCATCAGCTTAATATCCCATATTGGTTTTAATCCTAATAAATGTTCTACGAAGTAATTCCATAGCTTTTTTGTGAAATATTCATTGAACTTTCCTGTATATCCATGTCTTTGACTTGGAAAAATGAGCATATCAAATTCTTTATCGGCTCTAACTAACGCCTCGGCTAATTTGAAAGTAGCCGATGGATTTACATTTTCATCAAGACCGCCATGTACAATTAATAATTTCCCTTTCAGATTTTTTGCCATGGTTATATTGGATGCATAATGGTAAGAAGAGTCAACCGGCCAACCCATATACATTTCCGGCCACCAGTCTTTTTCCATTCTAAAATCATGATCGGCAGAACTGGCTACCGCTACTTTATAAAAATTGGGGAATTCTAACATAGCATGCCCGGCATCATATCCGCCTGCAGAGTGACCAAAAATACCAACCTTTGTTGTATCGATCCAGCTATATCTTTTGCCCAACTCCCGGATGGCTAGTACATGATCCGTTAAGTTCTTTCCCATGTTCTTATACGATACATTATGAAATGCTTTTGATCGTCCGGCAGTGCCCATTCCATCAATAGTAACTACAATAAAACCTAATTCTGCTATAGCCTGGTTGTTTCTTCCAATGCCGGCAGAAAAACTACGGGGAAACATGTTGGTATGCGGTCCGGTATAACTTTGATCGATTACCGGGTATTTTTTAGTGTGATCGAAATTGGATGGTTTCCAAATAGCACCATAAATAGTGGTTGTGTCATCTCTTCCAATAGCAGTAAATGCCTGCGGAAATTTAAAATTCATTTTCAGCAGATCATCAACAATGGCTTTGCTCAGTTCAGCTATTATTTTTCCTGTACTTGTTTCCCGCAACACTGTTCTGGTGGGTTGATCGAGTGTAGAAATATTATCTACAAAATACTTTCCATCAGGTGAAACTGAAATTTCATGATTAGCATTTTCCGGGGTTAGCAAAGTTGTTGCGCTGCCATCTGTATTAATGCTATAAAAATGCTGGTAATAAGGATTGCGGCCATCTTCCCTTCCTTGTGCTGTAAAAAGAATGTTCTTTGTTTTATCATTCACAAATGATATTCCATTTACATAATAGGAGCCGTTTGTAACAGGTTTTACTGATTTGTCTTTTGTATCTAGCAGGTATAATTGTTTCCAACCATCTTTTTCTGAAGTAAGGAGCATTTTTCCCCATGTCTCCATTGACCACCAATTAAAATTATCAATATTGGTAGTACTCTTTTCGGTGTATAATAGAGTTTGCGTTTTAGTATTCGCATCGTATTGATACATGTCTATTTGCTGGTAACCCCGTTTGCCGTTTTGTATTAACAGAATGCCGGGCTCTTTTGCCCAAACGCAACGGGCAGTATTTACATTTCTAAATTCATCTTTTCTTATTTCTTCGCCTGTTGCTACATTAAAAAGAACAGGAGTCATATACACCATATCTGTATCACCCGGTGAGCCACGGTAATAGGAGAGTAGTTTTGGTTTGTATAAAGTATCGATACTCCAGTCGAGCAAATACATTTTTTGTCCTTTGGTAAGATCGCAGATATAGGTCTGTATCCATTTGGAATCCGGCGACCATTGTACACCGAAATGTGGCGGTCTTTCACCATTTTCTCCTTCTATTATTTCTCCCCATCCATAATAACTGGCATATTCATAATTCTTTTTCCCGGCAGAGCTCAATTGTTTTGTTTCGCCTGTTGCAACAGATTTAATATACAAATTGTATTTGTCTGAGTAAGCGATCCATTTACCATCCGGTGATTTGCTTTCCATCGGGTTTGGTCGGGATTCCTCTTTGGGTGTAAGGTTGTAATTGTCCAGGTTAAGTATATAATTTTTCCCATCCACTGCAAGACTAAGTTGTGATTTATTGATAGAGCGAACATCAGTAATGGGTAAATCGGCAGCAGTGCCGGGCTTCTTCAATAGATCGTTAAGTGCTTTTGCCAATTGTGCATGATCGAAGAGCGGAGCAGCCTTCATGGTAGCAAACTCAAACTTAGTAAAGCGTTTTTCTTTTTTATCCTGCGTTACATATGTAAATCCGGTACTATCTGCATTCCAGTTTACTACAAGATTAAGATTGAATACTTTTTTCCCCGAGTTCAGGTTCCTCATTTGAAGAGCTGCAGCCCGTTCATAATCCTGTTTGGTAATTTTCTGCGCCAGCAGGGATACCTGCAGCAATACGATGGTGACAAGAAGAAGACTCTTTTTCATGCAACAGTTTTTTGGTAAACAAATATATTTCTTACTGGCTCAGCAGTGGGCAATAAATTTTTATGTGTCAGCCTGTTTATGTTGCCTTTTCTTTTGCCATTCTACCAGCCAATAAATTACCAGTCCTACTCCCACGGCAATGGAAACATCCCGTAATTCTTTTAGTTTGGAACTGGTGAGTAACCAGCAGGCAATCAGTACACCGGCCACTGCAAAGAATTTTCCATACGGGATTTTAAAGAAACCTTTTTGTTCAGGGTTTTTATTGCGCAGCCGTATTAAAGCAATACAAACAATAGCATAGATCATTACCCTGGTAATTGCACTGATGGTAGCTGCATAGATAAATGAGTTGCTGATTGAAATAACGATGGTGACTACCGTAAATAAAATCAACGACCAGGTAGGTGTTTTAAATTTAGGATGAACAAAGGAAAAGATTTTGGGAAATTGTTTTTCTTCACTAAAAGCAAAGGGAAGCCGTGAACCTACCAGCATAATGGCATTTAAAGTTCCGGTTACAGAAAATAAAGCACCGAGTGCTATTAACGTTGCCCCCGTCTTTCCCATAAAAATACCGGCCGCTTCTGCCAACGGCTTATCGGATGATGCAAGCGAAGGCAATGTGCCGATACTTACAATTTGTATCAGCATATAAATTACCGCAATAAGCAAGGCGGATGATAATAATGCAAACGGAATATTTTTCCCGGGATTTTTTACTTCCCCGGAGTTTACCAATACCGATTCAAAGCCGCCAAATGCAAATACTAATAATAGAACGGTAGAGGAGAAGGAGGAAAAGCCGGGCATTTGCTTCAGTTCAAAATTGGCCGGTTCAATATGCAGAAACCCGACAATGATAAAAAGCAACAGCGGCAGCAGTTTGGCAATTGTAAGAAAATTATTTACCCTTGTTGAATTCCTTATGCCGATATGATTTATAAAAGCTAGTAACAAAGTGATTAATAGAATGCTGATGATGCGGGAATAGGGTAATGCAAACCAATCGGAAAAAACAGAAAGATAGGTGACCAGTAAATTGATCAACGCCGCATAAGTGATAAAACGGGTAAGCAATAGTAACCAACCGGTAAGAAAGGCGGGTAATTTGCCAAACGATGATAAGGCATAGAGATAAGGCCCGCCGGTTTTATCGAAGCGGCTGCTAACTTCTGCAAAGCATAAAATGATAACAAAAACGGCTAATGCACAAACAAACAGAGCGGCAATACTGTAAACACCGGCCGCTTTAAATACTTTGGAAGGCAATCCAAAAATTCCGGCGCCGATAACGCCGTTAATGAATAACAATACAAGAGCCCATTTGCCGATGCTGCGATTTAGCATTGGGAAAGATAGGAAAAAAAGAATTTGCTACAGTATAACAAACAGCAGATTAGAGGGTTTAGGGGATTGTTACAAAGTTGACCAAAACGGTTGTTTTGTTCGTTATATGTATCTGCTGAAAGTTTACATTATTCACACATATGCCAGAAGCCCCACAAATTGGCGTAACTTATGTTATAATCGATGCCTGTTGAAATGACATAGGAGAGATTTAAAATCATTCAACAGAACCAACTTTGAAATTGCACATAAAAAATATGGTCTGCATCCGCTGCAAAATAGTAGTGAAGGATGAACTGGACAAACTGGGCTTAAAGTACCGGACCGTAGAACTAGGTGAAGCAGAATTGGTAGAAAACATAACTCCGGAGATGCGGGAAAAAATCAGGACGGCATTGTTGAGGTCGGGGCTTGAGCTTATGGATGATAAGAAAAGTGTGCTGATACAAAAGATCAAAAATGTGATCATTGAGTTAGTGCATTATTCTGAAGAGCCACTTACGATTAACTTCTCCGTTTACCTGAGTGAAAAATTACACCACGACTATACCTATCTTGCCAATCTTTTTTCCGAGGTACAGGGAACCACTATTGAACAATTCATTATTGCTCATAAAATAGAACGGGTAAAGGAATTGCTGGTCTATAATGAGCTCAATCTTACCGAAATAGCTTACTTAATGCATTATAGTGGCGTAGCACATCTTTCTGCGCAGTTCAAAAAAGTAACAGGACTTACACCTACGCATTTTAAAAAGCTAAAGGAACTACGCCGTAACATGCTGGATGAAGTGTGAATTATATAAGATTCTGTAGGCTTTATGTAACAAAGCAGAAGATAGAATTACGGAACTTCATTAGGTGTTAAAGCAGGAATTACAAGCTTATTATTTCGAAATTTTGCTGTGCTTAATTCTTTTTGTGCTGCTGGGTCTTTTCATTC